>Ga0183095_10196_pt6 | contig 161254 bp, 169 predicted proteins | sample BioMet4_FD_130346 | JGI IMG/M metagenome (GOLD analysis project Ga0183095, IMG submission 130346) | Microbial communities from bioreactor (seeded with sewage sludge) at LBNL, California, USA - Biofuel metagenome 4 (v2) (version 3) | ecosystem: Engineered > Bioreactor > Anaerobic > Unclassified ...
AGGAAAAGAAAACGAAACTCGATTAGACATAATAAATGAACATATCTCAAAATTGGAGATTTACTAATTTTTGTTCATTTTGTATCGGCTTTTAAATTGATTCATTCATATTGATTTCGAGTTTGAATGGAATTTGCAAGGGAGAATCGATCCGGTCTTGTAAATTCTGATTTGTCGATGAATATCGGTTCGTTTTAGGGCACAGCATGTGCCCTATTATTATACATAGAAGACTCGCACAATTGCAGCCATTCGAATCATTGATTATCTTAGAATGATGTAGCGGCATCTGTCCAATGATGTAAAATGAAAATATGGACGTTATAATTTGCAACAACAAATAATAAACAAAATTATTAATTCTAATTGACATATAAACAATAATGTGATATTTTATAAGCACAGAAATGTTCGAAGCGCATATATTTGTAAACAAAATTATTACAAGAAGCTTAAACAGAGACAAAGGAGAGATAAAATGGAAGAGAAGAAGGTATTATTTTATGGCGGAACGTTTGGCGCATGCGTTCCAATAATTGTATTTGTCGCATGTATGATTACCATTGCTGTCATGCATATGGTATCACTAGTATTGTTTTGCATAGCGGGTCTTGTGGGACTTTGCGCAGCATTGATACTTGTAAAGGATAAAAGGGAATTTGAAAACGCGGTTATTGAGGGAATACAGGATAATACACTCGCAACGATTATTTTCGCATTCCTTCTTGCAGGGGTGCTTTCACAAGAACTTCGCCAAAGCGGACTTATTCAAGGAATTATTTGGTTAATGACTGTATTCAATCTTAACGCTGCATTTTTGCCCGTTATTGCATTCATCTGTTGTTGTCTTATTTCAGTTGCAACTGGAACATCCAATGGGGCAATCGTGGCTGTACTTCCAATTTTGCTTCCAGTGGCTGCCTCAGTAGGCGTAAATACTTCACTAATGGTGGGGGCTATCGTCAGTGGTGCGATTTTCGGTGATAATCTTGCTCCTATCTCGGATACGACAATTGCATCAGCACTTACACAAGAAGCTGAAGTCAAAGATGTTGTAAGGACAAGACTTCCATATGCGCTTATAGCTGCAGGGTGTTCTATAGTAATGTATGTTATATTTGGTTTACGTATGACATCAAATATAGCTCTTCCGGCAGTAGCGGATGGAACAGATGCGATAACACTTATTATGTTGGCTATTCCGGTAATCATGGTTATTCTGATGCTTCACGGATGGAATCTGGTAGGAACGCTGCTAGTTTGTGATATGCTCGGTGTTGTATTCTGTCTTGTATTTGGATTTATAAAACCATCTGTTATGGTTTCTGCTGAAGGCCCTCTTGGTTTAGGACTTACAAGTATGTTAAATGTTATTTGTTTCTGTCTGTTCATGTTTGCACTGCTCGAGTTACTTAAAAGAAGCGGAGTATTTGGACTTCTGATTAAGAAGATGGAAGCTAAAACTAAAACACCGCGTCAAGCAGAACTACTTACAATAGGGTTTGAAGTTATTGGTGGAGCCTGCATAGGTGCAGCATCGGTCAGCATATTGTTCGTTGGCCCGGTAGTAAGAAAAATTTTGCAAAAACAAGGTATCGAGAGAACAAGGGGCTCAAACTTATTAGACGGATTTGGAACATCTTTGGGCGGTCTCATTCCTTATAACCCAATGAGTTTAAATGCGGTCAGCCTTGCTCTCGCTAGTGGAGCTGTTGCCTCATCGTTCTCATTCATTGACTACATACCATATCTATTCCATAGCTATTTCTTAATGCTGCTTTTCTTATTAAGTGTTATCACAGGAATTGGAAGAAGATTTGAAAAACCAGAAGAAGTCAATCAGGAAAGTAAATAAAGCGTTTTATATAAGGAGAAGTAATTATCATGGAATCAAAGGGAATTTTGTTCGATAAAGAATATCAAGAAGAACTCAAATCAAAATTTTATTATGTAGATAAAGATCCAAAATATGGAGAAAGACTGTTTTTTGAAAACTCTGGAGGATCTCTTAGATTAAAATCAGCTGTTGAAGCAAAAGCCGAAGCAGAGAAATATCCTGACTGTCCAGAGCGTGATCATTTCCGTTCACTTGAATTAAAAGATTATGTAAATGAAGGAACACGGCAGATACTTGAAATAGTGTTCAATGCAAATCCAGGAGAGGGGGCACTCATCACTGAGCTAACAGCTTCTCAAACGATGTTTCAAATAGTATCGCTTATCATGGAAAATACTGAAGGAACAAACGCGGTAGTATCAACACTTGAACATCCGTCTGCATTTGATGCTGTTGATTATTATTGCAGAAAAACCGGGCGCGAACTTCGTGTAATGCAGGCAAATGAAAAGACGGGCCGGATAGATCCGGAGGAAGTTGCACGACTAGTCGACAAAGACACATGCCTTCTTAGTGTTATGGCGGCATCAAATATCTCCGGAGCGGTAATGGATATAGAAGCCATTGTTAAGACCGCTAGAAAAATTAAACCTGAGCTTTATATTATAAGTGATGCTGTACAGCATGCGCCACATATGCAGATGGATGTACAAAGACTTGGAGTAGATGCTATGAACTTTGCTCCGTATAAGTTTTTCTCAGTTCGGGGTTGTGGATATGCATATGTTTCGGAGCGTATTGCAAATATGCCGCATCATAAGCTAATCAACAAAGATCCTAAAGTATTTGAACTAGGTACTCCGGCACCAGGGAATTTCGCTGCTATGTTGAAAGTAATCGATTACATATGCGAAATTGGCAGCCATTTTACTAAGAGTACAGAACGTAAAATTCTGTATTATGAAGGCATGCGCAGGATACATCTTCAGGAAAGAGCATTGCTTTACAGATTGCTTGAGGGAACTGAAGAAACACCTGGGCTGCGTCATATAAACGGTGTACATATAGCAGCAGACCCTAAAGAATTTGAAGGACGCGATCTTATTGCTGGAATATCTATTGATGGTATGTCAACAGGTGATGTAACAAAGAAATATTTAAAATGTGGTGTACTAGTTGCAAATCGTGCAGCAGATAGTATGTACTCACATCGAATTGTTACTGCTCTTGGGGCGGACAAAGGATTGGTACGTGTTTCACCTCTTCACTGCCAGGGAACGGATGACATTGATAAGTTCCTTAGAATAACAGCTGATATAGCCAGGGAATGTGTTTGAAAAAATACATACATACGTAAAAACTGAAGAAAGATTGGAAGAATTTTGTTCAATGCCTGTATATTGGCAAAGACTTATCAGGCTGTCAAATGGCAGCCTGATTTTATACTTTTAAAATAGCCTTATTCAAGGTCTTCGTCAGATATGGTGACCTTGCGCAGTTGACGATTGAATTTCTCGATGGATTTGTGGTATATATGATTTTCCAGATTACCGGCGGATACTTTAAATATGTCGAAAGCTGGGCCCATTTGCTGCACCATGACGAAACAGATGACGGATAATTCGATTACAATCTCTATAAAGATCGATATTGATATCTTTTATACATTGATATGAAACCAGATAATGATAAAGGAACATTTCTTGACTGAAAGAACACATAGTATATAATAAAACATATTGAACACTATTGTTTAAAATAAATATGTACTTGGAAAGGTATAATTATGGATACAACATTTATAGAACTTTGTCAGAAAACGAAACTTTCAAAATCTGAACGTCTTATGGCAGATTACATCATAAATAATTTTGAGAGTGTCAGGCTAATGACTTCAGTAGAGGTGGCAGATGCTGTAAATAGCAGTCATTCATCAGTCATACGTTTTGCAAAGGATCTTGGCTTTGAAGGGTATACGGATATGAGAAATTATATCAGACAAGAGTTTGAAAAAAGTCGCAGCGAATTTGACGTGATGTCTGTTATCCCTTCTGAAAAACTCAAATTGAGCATGAGCAAATTGTCCAGAGATGATCTGATAGATGTATACTTTGAGCAAATGATAGTCAATATTAAGAAAACTCAACAGATGAATACAAGAAAGGTCTTGAGTGAAGCAAGTCATTCTTTGATTAAATCAAACATGAAATATATTGTTGGTTATCGTGCTGCAACTTCAATCGCAAGCTTATTATCGATTATTTTGCGTGATATGATCCCTAATGTATTCAGTTGTGATTCTGTTGCTTTGGCATATGCGGATTTTCTCATAGATGTGAAGAAAACTGATACAGTTATAGTGATTGGATTTCCAAGATATAATAAACAGACGATATATGCGGCTGAACAGGCACATCAAGCAGGTGCAAATATAATTGCTATTACTGATTCTGTAACATCGCCTCTTGCCAAGTATGCGGATCATCTGTTATTAGCGGCGATAGATTCTGCAATATTTGCAAATTCATTTACAGCATCAATGTGTATAGCGGAACTTCTGAGTACTTTTGTGGCTAAAGAAATAGGAAAAGAAAACGAAACTCGATTAGACATAATAAATGAACATATCTCAAAATTGGAGATTTACTAATTTTTGTTCATTTTGTATCGGCTTTTAAATTGATTCATTCATATTGATTTCGAGTTTGAATGGAATTTGCAAGGGAGAATTGATCCGGTCTTGTAAATTCCGATTAGGGCACAGCATGTGCCCTATTATTATACATAGAAGCACTCGCACAATTGCAGCCATTCGAATCATTGATTATGATATAATTATAGGCAACTATAATAGGTTGAAAGGGTGATATCGTTGCTAAAACAAATAAGATATTTTATTGCGGTTGTGGATTGCAATAGTTTTACTGAAGCAGCAGAGCAGATGTACATCTCGCAGTCTGCGATATCTCAGCAGATCCAGTCACTGGAAAAAGAACTGGGAGTAAAACTTATCATACGAGAAAACAGAAAGTTTACGCTTACTCCGGCGGGTGAATATTTTTATCGCAACAGCAAGGGAGTTGTCGATGCACTGGAGAAACTTACCCGTGAAACCGTACGAATTGGAAAGGACAGTGAAGCATCGCTTCGCATCGGATATTTACGCTGCTATAGCGGACAGGAACTTCACGAAGCCGTAGCACAGTTTTCGGAAATATATCCTGAAGTCGATATCACTATTATCAATGGCACTCACGAAGAATTATATGATATGCTTCGAACAGGCAGTGTTGATTTGGTATTAAATGATCAAAGGCGCGCATTTTCAGACGAATATGTTAATTTCGAACTGTTGCAATGCGGATGCTATATTGAAATTTCAAAACGCAGTTCATTTGGGGATAAAGAGAATGTAACGCTGGAAGATCTGGAACATACTACATGCATCTTGATCTCGTCAAAGGAACAACAGAACTCAGAAGAAGAATATTATAAGAATACACTGGGATTTTCAGGGAATTTCATTTTTGCCGAGAACCTGGAAGAAGGAAGATTGATGGCGATCGGCGGACGCGGGTTCATACCTGTTGAAAGCGTGGGAACACTTCCGCAGACACAGGCAACGCTTACAAGGATCCCTCTTATAAGAGACGGCAGGCAGATAATGAGAAATTATTGTGTATTCTGGAGAAAAGAAAACTCAGGATACTATATTGAAGAGTTTGCTTATACATTAAAAAAACTATTAAAAGAATAAAGATATTGAACAATAAATTGATTAAGGACTGCACTCATGTAGATCGCAGTCCTTTTTGATTCGCATAAGCAAAACTTATCGTTTCTATTAAAAACCGAAATTGCTCATTTGGATCACTATTTATAGAATAGTTTACAGAAGATAAAGATAAAAAGTCAGCAGATAACATTTTGGATCAGTTGAATTTGAAAGGGGAAATATCATGGGTAAAGAAGTAATGCTGCTTGCAGGTGCGGGTCAGATAGGCATGGCTATAGCAAGAAGGATGGGTTCCGGAAAAAAGATAATAATTGGTGATAAAAGTGAAAGGAACGGACAAGCTATTGCAGATATAATGAATAACGCAGGCTTCGATGCGGAAGCAGTCGCAATGGATCTGTCATCGAGGAAATCAATAGTAAGCATGATAAAAAGAGGCCGGGAGTATGGTGAAATCAAGATGCTTATAAATGCTGCAGGAATGTCTCCGAGTCAGGCATCTATTGAAGATATATTGAGGGTAGATCTTTATGGAAGTGCAGTGCTTATGGAAGAAACAGGCAAAGTGATCGCAGAAGGCGGGACAGGAATACAGATATCCAGTCAGTCGGGTTTTCGTATGCCGGCGCTAACGGCAGAACAGGACAGAGCTTTGGCGGTGACAGAGACAGAGGAACTATTGTCTCTCGATTTTCTGCAGCCTGAGAATATTGAAAACACGCTGCATGCATACCAGCTGTCGAAACGGGCAAATGAAAAGCGCGTAATGTATGAAGCAGTTCGCTGGGGAGAACGCGGTGCCCGCATAAATGATATTGCGCCCGGAATAATAGTAACACCGCTGGCAATCGATGAATTCAACGGGATCCGCGGCGATTTCTATAAAAACATGTTTGCAAAGTGTCCGGCCGGACGTCCGGGAACCGCAGATGAAATAGCAAATCTTGCAGAGCTTCTGATGAGTGAGAGAGGCGCATTCATTACCGGTGCTGCTTTCCTTGCGGATGGAGGAGCAACAGCATCATATTATTATGGGCCGCTTCAGCCAAAGCAGAATTAGGAAGCTTTCAATGAATATTTTTGAAAAACTGCAAAATGGAATGGCAGTGGATATACGTAATGATGATTATCAAAGAGAAGTACACAGCGAGATAGACAGATGTGATCATATATGCTGGCAGATAAGACTTACAGATCCGATGGATAAGGAAAAGATCAGGGATCTTGAAGCGGAGCTTTTCAACAATGCTCAGGGGGAAGGTGCTTTTCTCACGCCTCCGGTATTTATCGACTGTGCAAGCCAAGTTCACCTTGGCAGAAATGTTTACATCAATCATAATTTGAAGAGGAATGCATGGATAGGAGCTCGCGTAAGCATATTACCGGGCGTGACAATTGGTGAAAACGCAATAGTAGGCACTGGATCGGTAGTCACGAAAAATATACCGGATAATTGCATAGCGGTAGGAAATCCGGCAAAAGTTATTAAAACCGATATTATGAGGAGGACAGAATAATGATTACAAAAGAAGCAAAAGAATATCATGAAAGAATGTTTCCGGGCTATGTGTCAGAGTTATACGAGACAGACCCGGAATTCATAGAGATATTTGACAATTTCGCATTTGATGAAGTCGTGAATCATGACAATCTAGATGATCAGACAAGAATGATGGCAATTTTGGCCGCCATTATAGGATGTCAGGGAATAGATGAATTCAAAGCCATGGTTCCGGCTGCGCTTAACTTGGGGGTCTCATCCATAGAAGTTAAAGAAATCGTATATCAGGCAACTGCATATCTTGGGATCGGAAGAGTATTCCCATATCTTAAGGCTGTTAACGAGATACTTGTCGACCGGGATTTTGAACTTCCGCTTGCTTCCCAGGCCAATACTGATGTAGATGACAGGCTGAAAAAAGGAGAACAGGCTCAGGTTGATATTTTCGGTGAAGGCATGCGCGGTTTCCATAAATCAGGCGCAGCGGAAACTGTCCATATTAACAAGTGGCTTACAGACAATTGTTTTGGAGACTATTACACAAGAAGCGGCCTGGATCATAAGCAACGCGAAATGATAACATTCTGTTTCCTTGCTGCGCAGGGCGGTTGCGAATCTCAGCTGACAGCTCACGCCAAAGCAAACATTAATATTGGAAATGATAAACTTTTCCTGATAAACATAGTATCACAGTGCCTGCCGTTTATTGGGTATCCAAGAAGTTTAAATGCTATAAGCTGCATCGAGAATGCGGCAGAATAAGGAGGAAATGATTATGAAGAATCTTATAATTTACTATTCCAGAGCCGGGCAGAATTATGTTAATGGAATCATTAAGGATCTTGCCAAAGGTAATTCTGAGGTGGCAGCAGAGTTTGTGCACAAAGCAGCAGGCGGGGATATTTTCAAAATAGAAACGGTAAAAGAATATGATGAGGATTACATGATCTGTACAGAAGAAGCCAAGAGAGAATTGCACGATCACGCCAGACCGGAGCTCAAGCAATATTTGACGGATATTTCGCAATATGAAAATATCTTCGTTGTTGGTCCGTGCTGGTGGGGAACTTTCCCAATGCCGATGTACACACAATTAGAAAGGCTGGATTTCGGTGGTAAAAAAGTATTTCTGTTGATGACACATGAAGGATCGGGAATGGGTTCGTGTGAACACGAAATGAAGAAGATCATGAAGGGCGCAGAGTTTGGAAAAGCACTGGCAGTACATGGGGCGGATGCACCGGATTCAGAAAAGGAAATTGCAGCTTGGGCAAAAGCAATTATAAATTAATAAACAATAGACATCCTCCAGCGCATCCGGACATGAGCATTATTGAGAAGCGAAAGGCGGAATTCACATATGATTTTGTGAGTTCTACTGCTCAGGCCTTTCAGAGATTTTTGTGCAAACGGTACATGAAATCGCACATTTATTGTGAGGCATAGATTGGCTATGATATAATTGTTTCAGAGAAATATGCAACTTGAAATTTAACGTGCAACATTAATCTTTGTGGTTATTACTTGATTATATAGAAAAGCAAAAAGAAACATTGTATGGAATTATGATAATTGTAATGGGTATTGCATTACAAGCACTTTCCTACGGCTTTGGTGGTTCTGATATTAAAGATTTTCTATCAGGTCTATTACTTGGACTATCCATTGCTGAAATGTTGGTTGGCATTTATGTTGTTGGTAAATCTCTAGCGAGAAGATAATTCTCTTTTTCCCTGAATATATTTCGACAACTCTCGATTTGTCGATGAATACCGGCTTTCAAATGCTGCCACGAACTGTCAGCATTACATCGGTCAATGGAATAGGAAGCATATTTAGAAGCACGCAAAACAATAGCATGCTATTGACAATGAAAGAAAGAGGTAGTATTATATAAAAAACCGGAGGATGAATGATATGAAAAAACAGAAACAATGCGGGATGCTTATCAAACAGATACATGACGGACTAGAGAAGAATGCAAATAATGCGTTGCGGGATGATAATATTACAATGACCCAGATAGGTACATTAATTGAACTGAGCAACGCACCGCAGCATGAACTTACTCTTAAAGAGCTGGAGAAACGATTGCATGTTGCACAGCCGACTGCGGCAGGAATCGTATCAAGGCTGGAAGAAAAGGGCCTTGTGGAAGGGTTCGCCGGCAGAGAAGACAAACGGATCAAAATAGTACATATTACGGAAAGCGGATTAAACAGCCGAAAAAAAGCTGATAATAAGATGCAGCAGGCTGAAAAACAACTTCTTGCGGGATTCAGTGAAGAAGAAAAAGAAAACTTCAATAATTACCTGGAAAGGGTATTAAATAACATCAAATAAAAGCCGCATAAAAAAACGGCTTTTCTAATAAGCATATTAATAGCATGCTATTAAAAATGGAAAGGAGATAATGATGAGGAAAATAATAAAATACTTTTTGGTGAGAGAGAAAGTCATGATAGCCGTCAGCCTGCTGTTTATCGTTTTTCAGGTCTGGCTGGATCTTAAGCTTCCCGATTATATGGCGGAGATAACAACGCTGGTGGAAACAAAAAGCAGCAGGATGAGCGACATTCTGACTCAAGGCGAATATATGTTAATATGCGCGTTTGGCAGTATGGCTGCATCTATGGTAGTAGGGTACCTTGCAGCAAAGGTAGCAGCGGGACTTTCAAGGACATTGAGAGGAAAAGTCTACGATAAGACTCTTGATTTCAATATGGAGGAAATAAACAGATTCTCTACACCAAGTCTTATCAACAGAACGACCAATGATATTACGCAGATACAGACGCTGGTGGCAATGGGACTTCAGGCTATCGTCAAGGCACCGATACTGGCGGTGTGGGCAATAATAAAAATTGCCGGGCAAAGCTGGGAATGGACTACGGCAACAGCTGTTGCTGTGTTTGTGCTTATAATCATGCTTGCTGCTACGCTCATATTCGCAGTTCCAAGATACAGGCGTATCCAGGGCCTGACAGATAATCTCAACCGCATCACAAGAGAACATCTCAGCGGTATCCGTGTGGTCCGGGCATATAATGCGGAAGGATATCAGAGAAACAAATTCGAAGCCGCCAACAGCGAACTTACACAGACGAACCTGGTAGCTAACAGAGTAATGGCAATAATGTCGCCGGGAATGACTTTCATCAACTCGGGACTTACTCTGGCAGTATATTGGATAGGCGCATATATCATCAATGCTGCCGGTATATCGGGCAGGCTGCATATATTTTCACAGATGGTGGTGTTTTCCAACTATGCTATGCAGGTGATAATGGCATTTATGCTGCTGAACATAATTTTCATATTGCTCCCGCGTGCACAGGTATCAGCCAGAAGAATAACAGAAGTGATCGATACGGAAGTGAAGATCAAAGATGGAGATAAGAGCGAAGGGATGCCTGATCACGAAGGAACCATAGAATTTAAAAATGTATCATTTCGCTATCCGGATGCAGGTGACTACGCGTTAAAAGATATAAGCTTCAGTGTCGGTAAAGGGGAAACGCTGGCTATAATAGGCGCGACGGGCAGCGGGAAGACAACTCTGGTAAATCTGATACCGCGTTTTTATGACAGTACAGAAGGGGAAATACGGATAGATGGCATAAATGTAAAGCAATACAAACAGAATGCATTACATGACAAGATAGGATATGTATTACAAAAGGCAGTGCTTTTTTCAGGTACAGTAAACAGCAATATTTCATACGGGGTTAAGACCGGGGAAGCTGCAGATCAGAAAGATATAATAAATGCGGCAGACGTTTCACAGAGCACTGAGTTCATAGAGAATATGGATGGTACATTTGAAGCGGAAATATCTCAAGGAGGCACAAATGTCTCCGGCGGGCAGAAACAGAGACTGGCCATAGCCAGGGCAATCGCCAGAGACCCGGAAATACTTATTTTTGATGATTCGTTTTCAGCCCTTGACTACAGAACTGACAGGAACCTGAGGAATGCCCTTAATGAAAAGTCCGGCGGTACGACTAAACTGATAGTGGCGCAGAGAATCGGCACGATACGATATGCGGATCAGATAATAGTGTTAGAGTATGGGCACATAGCCGGAATCGGCAGTCATGAAGAATTGATGAAGAACTGCGCAGCATATCAAGAGATTGCAGAGTCGCAGCTTTCAAAGGAGGAAATAGAGAATGTCTGATATAAGAGCAAAAAAAGTATCCAACCCGGGTGATAATATCCCCGGAGGAGGAATGGCCCCTTCGGAAAAAAGCAAGGACTTAAGAAAAGCATATTCCAGGATATTTGGTTATCTTGGAAAATTTAAAGGCATGATTATTGCCGCCATGCTTTTATCATTGGCCGGAGCTGTTTTGAATCTGATCGGGCCAAGTCAGCTGAGCAGGATCACGGACATCATAACTGCCGGATTCAATGGTACTATCGATTTGAAATCCATAACCAGTATAGCGGCTTTGCTCGCACTTCTCTATAGTTTGGGATTTATATTCAACTATGTGCAGGGCTGGATCATGGCAACGGTTTCCCAGCGGATGACTCAGGATATGCGCAGCGGCATAGGAGAAAAGATAGACAGGCTGCCGTTGAAGTACTTTGATTCACATTCAACAGGAGATGTACTTAGCAGAGTGACCAATGATGTGGATACAGTAAATCAGTCAATGAATCAAAGCTTTTCAACCCTGGTATCTTCCCTCTGCCTGCTGGTCGGCAGTGCGGTAATGATGCTGATGACGAACTGGATCATGGCATCAGCCGGCATACTGGCTGTTATTGCAGGAATGCTGATCATGTCTTTCATAATAAAAAGGTCACAGGGATATTTCTTACAGCAGCAGATCGAGCTTGGCAGTGTAGATGGTCACATAGATGAAATATACGGAGGACACGATGTAGTAAAAGCATATAACGGTGAAACATCAGCACGCAGAGAATTTCATAAAATGAACGATTCCCTTTATATTTGTGCCTGGAAAAGTCAGTTCCTCTCCGGATTGATGCAGCCATTGATGATATTCATAGGAAACCTGGCATATGTGGTTGTCTGCATAGTGGGAGCGATCCTTACAGTAAAAGGCAATATAACATTTGGAACGATCGTCGCCTTTATGGTATATATACGCTTGTTTACACAGCCGCTTCAGAATTTATCTCAGGCTGCAACAAGTATTCAGACTATGGCAGCTGCCTGTGAGCGGGTATTCGATTTTCTGGATGAAGATGAGATGGCGTCAGAGCATGAAACAACTGAGGTGCTGAAAAATGCAAAAGGCGATGTTGCATTCAGCCATGTCGCATTTGGATATACTGACGAGCGGGAAATAATCCATGATTTTTCAGCAACTGCTCAGGCAGGACAAAAAATCGCCATAGTCGGACCTACAGGGGCAGGCAAAACTACTTTGGTAAACCTGCTTATGAGGTTTTATGAATTAAAAGGGGGTTCAATAGATATCGATGGCATTTCCATAAAAAATGTCACACGTGAAAATGTACATGATCAGTTCAGCATGGTTCTTCAGGATACATGGCTGTTTGAAGGCTCGATCCGTGAAAATCTGATATATAATGCGGAAAATATTTCAGATAAAAAACTGGATGAAGTCTGTGAAGCAACGGGGATCACGGATATGATAAAGCAGTTGCCAAAGGGATATGACACTGTACTCGACGATAAGGTAAACTTTTCTGAAGGACAAAAGCAGCTGTTGACTATCGCAAGAGCCATGCTGAAAGATGCACCGCTTTTGATATTGGATGAAGCTACAAGCAATGTGGATACACGTACAGAATTAAAAGTACAGAAAGCCATGGATAAACTGATGTATGGCAGGACAAGCTTTGTGATAGCACATAGATTATCTACCATTAAGAATGCGGATCTGATTCTGGTATTAAAAGATGGAGATGTACTTGAAAGCGGAAGTCATCAAGAACTGCTTGCACAAGATGGATTCTATGCAGATTTATATAACAGTCAGTTTGAGCAGGCTGTATAGCATATATGTTGGCGATTTAAATTTTACATAGGAGCATATATAAACAATAAACTTGTGGGAATGATGAAACAGTGAATAATGGCAATGTATTTTTGATACTCCGGATATCATAATAAATGTTATAATAAAACGTATATATTTATTGAGAATGGTGGAATAAAATATTTGTCTGATACAGGCAGCCTATCAGAATAATTAAGAAAGAGCGGAGCGGATACAGAAATAAAAGCTATGCTCTGTCTCATGAATTTTCATGAAGAAAGTGATATTGAGAGGTGGCAGTGTGAACAGGATACTGATAGTTGAAGATGATTCTGCTCTCAGCAACGGCATCAGTATTGGGCTGAGAAGTGCGTCGACAGAAATAGAACAAGCGAAAAGCCTGCGAGAAGCGCGGGAGAAAATCAGGGCAGACAATCTGGATTTGATAATTCTTGACATTAACTTGCCGGACGGCAACGGACTGGATCTTTTGACAGAGGTGAAGAGAGAATCCGGGACCAAGGTAATCGTACTGACTGCCAATGATATGGAGACGGACGTAGTGACCGGTCTGGAGCTTGGAGCGGATGACTATATAGTCAAGCCATTTTCGCTGGCGATCTTAAGAGCGAGGGTCAACACTCAGTTCAGGGCAGCGGCAAGAGATGGCGGGACTGCAGAGACAGGTGAAGCAGCGGCAGACGGTGTATTGCAAAGTTGCTTGAGAGGAAGCGACAGCGGAGAAATAATAGAGACAGGCGGATTTACTTTTGATTTTGGCAGGATGGAATTCAGAAGCGGCGATATTAAAATCGAACTGAGCAAAACGGAGCAGAAACTCCTCAGATGTCTGCTTGAAAACCGTGAGCACACAGTGACCAGAGATGCTCTTGTAGATCATATCTGGACTGACGGAGCCGAATACGTAGATGAAAATGCGCTTTCGGTGACAGTGAAACGGCTGCGGGACAAACTGGAGGAAGACCCATCTAAACCTCGGTACATAAAGACAGTCTACGGACTGGGATACACGTGGGCGGTGGAATAGATGAACAGCATCGACTACATTGTGATCGTCGTGGCAGCGGCTGCAGCTTTGGCCGCTTTGATCATTGCAGCAGCAGCGCGCAGCAGGGAACGAAAGACCATGGAAACTCTGAATAGCATGCTGGATGCGGCGACGAACGGAGATTTCACGGAAAGCGACTTTGATGAGTCAGCACTTTCGGCTCTGGAGACAAAGATGGCGGAATATCTGTCGGCATCGGCGGTCTCGGCGCGGAATCTCGCCGGAGAGAAAAAGAAAATAGAGGAACTGGTGTCGGACATCTCCCATCAGACTAAGACGCCGATCGCCAACATACTCCTTTACTCGGAGTTGCTGAGCGAGTGGGAACTGGACGGCGAGAGCGAAAGCTATGTGAAGGCGCTGAGAACACAGGCAGAGAAGCTGAGTTTTCTGATCAGTTCGCTGGTCAAGACTTCCAGGCTGGAGACTGGCATAATAACCCTGGAACCGTCAGAAAACAGCGTTGATGAACTGATAAAACTGGCGGTGGATCAGGTCAGGCCAAGGGCAGAAATAAAGAGGATAACGGTGACCGCTGAGCAGGGCGGCTGCAGGGCGGCATTTGACATGAAGTGGACGACGGAGGCAGTTTACAACATACTTGACAACGCAGTCAAGTACACAGGCTTCGGCGGCAGCATAGAGGTTTCGTCAGCAGAATACGAAATGTTTACCCGAATAGACATAAGAGACAACGGCATCGGTATCGACGAGTCCGAACACGCTAAGATATTTACGCGGTTTTACCGTTCACAGGAAGTGACAGACAGTGAAGGCGCAGGGATCGGCCTTTTCCTTACCAGACAGATAGTGACTGATGAGGGCGGCTACGTGAAAGTCAGTTCAACAAAGGGCATGGGTTCGATTTTTTCGGTTTTTCTGCCAAAATCGACTGAAAGAAAATAGTGTTTATGATTTGATATATTACAAAATACCAAATCTTTCAAAACCGTTATATTTGATTGGCAGCCGGAAAGAATCTGGTTAGATTTATCTGCTATAGTCTGTATTGTGGAAGGCAATACAGACTATTTTAGTAAATTTAATGCAGCGCGCTAAGATATATTCAATGAATTCAATAAAGCAATCACCAAAAGGAGGCTTTTAGATGATTATTTTACAGACAAAGGGGCTGACCAAGATCTACGGCACAGGAGATACGGCCGTTCATGCACTTGATGGCGTTGATATCACCGTGGAAAAAGGAGAATTCGTCTCTGTCGTCGGCACTTCAGGCAGCGGCAAGTCGACGCTGCTTCACATGCTTAGCGGTCTGGACAGGCCGACTTCAGGAACGGTGACCGTTGAAGGCAAGGAAATAATAGGCATGAAAGATGAAGAACTGACGATATTCCGGCGCAGAAAGATAGGTTTCATATTTCAAAGCTACAATCTGGTGTCGTTTCTTAATGTTTACGAAAATATCGTTCTGCCGGTGCAGCTGGACGGCAACGAACCTGATGATGACTACATAGATCAGGTTGTCGACATGCTTGGCCTTAAAACAAAACTCGACAGTCTGCCGAACAATCTATCCGGCGGACAGCAGCAGAGAGTAGCCATCGCCCGTGCTCTGGCATCAAAACCGGCTATCATTCTCGCCGACGAACCTACCGGCAATCTTGACAGCCGCACAAGTCAGGACGTCATGTCGCTGATCAAAACCACCAGTCAGCGGTTCAGTCAGACATTAGTCATGATCACGCACAACGAAGAGATAGCGCAGACGGCGGACCGCATCCTGCATATCGAGGACGGCAGACTGACCGGGGGTGATCCGGCATGATCAGAGTCAGCAACAAAAAAGCCGTACGCAACATTGCAAAAAAAAGCCTGAAGAGCAGCAGGACACGCAACATTGTTGCAATCTGCGCCATTGCACTGACGGCTGTCATGTTCACGGCGCTTTTCACAATAGGCGGCAGCATGGTCACATCTTTTCAGCAGGCGACGATGCAGCAGGTGGGCACCGAGGCCCACGGCGGCTATAAATTCCTGACTCAGGAGCAGTACGACAAGGTCGCCGCAGATAAAAAAGTCAAAGATATTTCCTACGATATCTTTGTTGCTTCAGCAGAAAACAAGCAACTGAACAAAACCGCCACGGAGATAAGGTATTCTGAACCAAAGGACGCCGGGTGGTCTTTCTCTACGCCGACAACGGGAACACTGCCAAAGAAAAAATATGATATAGCAACGGATACAGCAGTTCTTGATGCCCTGGGCGTCCCACATAAGCTGGGCGAAACGGTGACTTTGACATTCAGTTCGCAGGGGAAAAGATACACTCAAGCCTTTACCCTCTGTGGTTTCTGGAAAGGATCCATAGCACTGGGTGTCAATGAAGCTTACGTTTCCAGAGAGTACTGCGACCAGGTGGCGCCTGTAATCAAGACACCGTTATATGAGAGCGGAAGCAGCGACTATTCCGGTACGATAAACGCCTCTCTGTGGTTTTCCACACCGTGGAATTTAGACAAGCAAATGTCAGATTTAACCAAGCGCTGCGGCTTCGACAAGCGCGTAAATGAAGGAGTCAACTGGGCCTATGCGGCAAGTACAGTAGATTCAACTACCATGGCACTGCTGATAGGCATGCTTGCCTTGATACTGCTCAGCGGATACCTGATCATATACAACGTGTTTCAGATATCGGTATCACGTGACATCAGGTTATACGGTTTGTTGAAAACCATCGGTACGACGGGGAAACAACTGAAGACGATCGTCAGGAGACAGGCATTCACACTGTGTATTGCCGGTATTCCAATAGGATTGGCTGTCGGATATTTTCTGGGTATGCTGCTGATGCCGGCCGTCGTAAAAATTACTGCGTTAAGCGACAGTCTGGTTATCAGCACAGATCCTGTGATTTTCATAGGGGCAGCTTTGTTCGCTTTGCTGACCGTGCTGATCAGCTGCATCAAACCGTGTCTCATGGCAGCACGCGTCTCTCCGGTGGAGGCTGTCCGCTGGACCGGCGTTGACATCAAAACCAAAGCAGCCCGTCACTCCGGTTTCCGCCGCAAAGCCAAGGCAGTTCGTCCTGAGATCTGCAGCACAGAAGCGATGGATGATCGTCAATCTGTTAAAATTAAAGTCAAGGCCGACGGAAAAAAGAGCCGCAGGGTCTCGCCGCTGTCGATGGCCTGGGCTTCCGTCAGACGCGACAGAAAGAAAGCCGTGCTGGTTGTTTTGTCGCTGACACTGTCACTGGTGATTTTAAATGGCACATATTTGACGATCAACGGCTTTGATATGAATGAGTACGTGAAAAACAGCATTGTTACTGACTTCAGCATGACAGATGCATCGATCACCAATGAGATGGCCAATATTAAAGATTTAAACGGTGTCAACAGAAAAACAATGGAGAAGGTCAACGAACTGCCGGGACTGGAAAGCAGCGGCAGCATCTGGGCTACTTCATCAAATCACAAGCTGTCTGCTAAAGCTCTTTCCAGAACGAAAAAAATAGTGAAGGACAATCCGGACAAACTGCCATCTCCTTACGCGGATACAGATATCAGCTATATGAAGAAGTACGGAACGATCTTCGATTTTATTTACGGCATAGATGACAGCCTTCTGGACACCATGGAAATGGGGGAAAATCAGAAACTTGACAAGGAAAAATTTGCCACGGGCAACTACGTGATCGCTTCCGCCTTCTGCAGTGATGGAACAAATCCATATTATAAGCCGGGTGATAAGGTGACGATAAAATTTAAAAGCGGCAGGGAAAAGACATACACGGTGCTGGCAATTGGAGATATCCCTTATGCCATGTCCCAGCAGTACAGCGGAATGCTGGATGTCCATTTCACGCTGCCAGCCAAGGAGTACAATGTCATGACAGGGTCAACAGGAGCGCTGTCAATAGGCTTCAACGTTGACGATGCTCATACTGCAGAGGTTGAAAAGTGGTGCGAAAATTACACTAAGGGAGAGGGAAGCAGCCTGTCATATAAGTCCAAGGGGATGTTCGAAAAAGAATTTGCCGGACTGAAAATGACTTTTGGACTGGTTGGCGGAGCATTGAGCCTGATACTTGGACTGATAGGTATCCTAAATTTTGCCAACGTGATCATTACATCAGTTGCGATGAGGAAACGTGAACTGGCCATACTGCAGAGCGTTGGGATGACAAGCAGACAGATGATACGGATGCTGACGGACGAAGGTCTGATATATGCGGCGCTGACGACTCTCTTTGCCTCAACAGCCGGCAGTGTTATATGCTGGGCAGGAGTGAAGCTGCTGACGAATCAGATATGGTTTTTCAAATGGCACTTAACCGTGCTGCCGATACTTGTATGCGTGCCGCTGATGGCAGTTATAGCGGTTCTGATACCGTACATCTGCGGCAGAAGCACCACCAGGCATAGCATTATTGAAAGACTTGGAGTGACAGAATAGGATGATAATGCGGAAATAAATACGCCCGATATAGTATAATATCATAATAAACAGGCATGATAAATGTTTTAAGGAGAGAGAAACATGAATAAGATGATTGCATACTGCGGACTGGATTGTGAGAAGTGCGATGCGCACATTGCCACAGTAAACAACGATGATGCCCTGAGAGAAAAGACGGCGAAGCTGTGGGCGGAGCTCAACGACGCTCCCATCACAGCTGACATGATAAACTGCATGGGATGCCGTGCTGATGGCGTGAAAACTCCTTTCTGCGCCAGTATGTGCGGGATAAGAAAATGCGCTTTGGAGAAGGGCCTTGAGACATGCGGGAACTGTCCTGATCTGGCACAGTGCCTGACTGTTAAGATGGTAATCGATAACAGTGATGATGCAAGGGCAAATCTTGAACACCTGGTATAACTGAAGCCGAGGTCTTCAGTTGCAGGCCTTCGCTGCGCCTGCAATGAGAAAGCTCACTGCGAGCTACACTCGGCCTTAAAGGAGAGTTTGACATGACCGATACATTCGATCTGGAAAAATATTTGACTGATGGAGTCGAAAAAATAGTTAAAGAAACGCTGAAGGCAACATTTAATGATCCGAAAATGAGCTTATTTATGATGGGCTTTGCCATGGCAGGGAAAAGGGCGTCGAAGCGCAGAGACCAAGAATTCAACAGAGGTGTTCACGTGCCGCCATTTTTGATTGCCAGTATAACCAGTGAATGCAACCTGCACTGCCGGGGGTGTTATTCCAGAGCCAATAAGGCATGTTTAGATGCTGAGGCTATGAGTCAACTTACTGCAGTCGAATGGCAGGATATTTTTATAGAGGCAAGAGATCTTGGAGTAAGCTTCATTTTGCTTGCGGGCGGAGAACCGACAATGCGCAGAGATGTCATTGAAATGGCGGGAGGCATACCTGAAATAATATTCCCGATTTTTACTAATGGCACATTGCTGGATGAACATTATTATGAGATGTTTAATGATCACCGCAATCTTATACCCATACTCAGTATTGAAGGCAAAGAGGAAAACACAGATGAACGCCGAGGAGCGGGAACATTTGCTAAACTGATCGAGGAGATGGATACGATCAAGGCTCACGGTTTGATTTTTGGCATATCGGTAACAGTGACGACAAAGAATCTTAAGGAAGTTACTTCAAATGAGTTTCTTGGCGGGCTAGCAGGAAAGGGCTGCAGAGTTGTTATCTTTGTTGAATATGTTCCTGTGGATGATATGAACATAGATCAGGTACCGGGCGATGAGGAACGTGAATATATGAAAGAGCGTCTGGCTGATCTTAGAGCAGACTATGCGGATGATATGGTAATGATATCATTTCCCGGGGATGAGAAAAGCTCCGGCGGATGTCTCGCTGCCGGACGCGGATTCTTTCATATCAACTCACACGGGGATGCTGAGCCGTGCCCGTTTTCGCCATATTCGGATATCAATGTGAAAGATACATCATTGCTGGAAGCGCTGCGATCCAGACTTTTTAAAGAAATCGACGATCAGGGATTGCTTGCGGAGGAACACGCAGGAGGATGCGTATTATTCGAAAGAAGAAAGTCAGTTGAAAACCTGCTTAAGCAATAAAAATAATTTTTTATACAGATAAAAGAAAGCTTTAAAGATAAATTGAGGGGGAATGACTAGTGAAACTTTGTATTGTATTTACCGAAATAGTTAAACACAAGCTTTAAAATGAAAGATATTGGCAGGAGGTTATAATGACTATTTCGGATAAAAGAATATATCCTCGTAAAGGAGATAAACAAACAGTCTATTTGAACAACATAGTAAAAAGCAGCAATATTAGTATAGGAGAATATACAATTTATAATGATTTCGTAAACGATCCAATACAGTTTGAAAAAAATAATGTTATATATCACTACCCAATAAACCGTGATAGATTAATAATAGGGAAATTCTGTTCAATTGCGTGTGGTGCAAAGTTCCTTATGAATTGTGCAAATCTTACTTTGCAATCGCTATCGACATATACATTTCCATTGTTTTATGAAGAATGGGATTTGGATAAAGGAAAATTGACAGATGCCTGGGACAATAGAGGAGATATAGTGATAGGGAATGATGTTTGGATTGGATATGAAGCGGTCATAATGGCAGGCGTGACCATTGGCGACGGTGCTATTATCGGCGCGCGGGCTGTAGTAACGAAAGATGTTCCAGCATACGCGATTGTTGGAGGTATACCTGCTAAGTTGATACGTAAAAGATATTCAGATAATACTATTAAGGCATTGCTTAAAACACAATGGTGGAATTGGTCAAAAGGTAGAATTAGAAATAATATAGATAATATAAAACGGGGTGAGGTAAAAGATTTAAAATAGGTATAAAAAGGGGGATAATAAAATGTGCACGGGAATAGTATATAACGGAAGGAAAACAATAGTCGGATGGAATCTGGATATTCTGGAAATGGAACATCGGGTCACGGCCTGTGACCATGGGGTATATATCGAGATCAATGATGAGAAGGAAGGCTGGATGCCTTTGTTCGGCGCCAACGCCAGAGGCGATTTTGTTGCCATGCCAACATGTTGGCCTTATGATGCTAAGAGCGATCCAGTTAGTGCAGATGTGCAGAATATAATAAACCTGGATATGGATCTGCTCCTCTGCAGGAGCACATTTGAGGAGACCAGAAAAATAGTAGAGGACAACATGATATCCAGCGTGCCGGGCATTACTTTTCAAGCCCAGCTTTCGGACAGAGCCGGCAATGTACTGCAGATAACACCGGGTCAGGGGACAAGGTACACCGAGAGACCTCGATACAGCATAATGACCAACTTTTCACCATTCAAGGGGGACAAGGAAAGACACCCCTGGATGGGTATGGACAGGTATGAGACGGCAGATGAAATGCTGGAAAAGAGTGGGGACGATTTTGATGTTTCCGATTGCTTCAAGGTGCTCAGGGCCACATCCCAGACCGTATGTCCTACAGTGGTTTCAATGGTGTTTGACGTCAGTAATAACATGGTTTACTGGTGCGAGAATATGGCATGGAACGGCATACTGGGAAAAGGTATCCGTCAGTAATATCTGACAAGTTGATCAGAGAACAAAAGAAAGCAATAAATATCGGGAACAGAAATCGCCGATGAGATATGATTGATATACAGACAGGAGAAATACTATGGAATGGGTAGACAGCATATCTGAAGCACTGGATTATATCGAGAAGAACCTTGATGAGGAGCTTACCCCGGAAAGAATAGCAAAGCATGTACAGATCTCTTCGTTTTACTTTCAAAAGGGGTTTTCAATGCTTTGCGGTTTTACGGTCGGTGAGTATATACGTCGGCGCAGGCTGGCCCTGGCAGCCGGTGAACTGGCATCATCTGATGCAAAGGTTATCGATATAGCTTTGAAATACGGATATGATTCGCCGGACAGCTTTACCAGAGCTTTTACCCGTTTCCATGGAGTTACCCCTGCATCTGTGCGCAAGGATGGAGCATTGGTAAAATCATTTGCTCCGCTCAGGATATCATTCAATTTGAAAGGTGGTTATATCATGGATTACAAAATCGAAGAGAAGCAGTCGTTTACTGTCAAAGGTGCAGCAAAGAAGTTCAGCTATGAGGAGGCTTTTGAAGAAGTCCCGAAGCTTTGGGTACAGGTCATGGAGTCAAGAGAGAAGCTTGGCTTATGCGGAATGTACGGCATCAATATAGACGAAGCTATGGGCGGAAAAGAGTTCGAGTATCTCGTCGCGGACATCTGGGACGGAAAGTCCGAAGTGCCAGAAGGAGTTGTTACAAAGACTATCCCGGCCTTCATCTGGGCGGTGTTCCCTTGCGTCGGACCTATGCCTGCTACTATACAGGAGACGAACAAAAAGATTTTTTCGGAGTGGCTGCCAAACTGCAGAGACTACGAATTTGCGGCCGGCTACAATATTGAAATGTATGCCGATCCGTCTGATTACCCAAAGGGAACTGAGGACGAGAACTATTACTGCGAGGTATGGATCCCGGTCAAGAAGAAGTAACAGGATAGCCTGTAGATGATCTGCAGGATCATTTAATGATATAATAAAAAAGGAGAAGCTGTTTGAAAAATAATAACACCTTGGAGATTGCTGCATAGCCGGGAGGTTGGCACAATTTCGTCTGACCTCCTACATTGATGATCAACAATTTTCAGGAGGAGAAAAACAATGAATAAAAATGATTACACTATACGTTTAGAAAAACCCGAAGATTACAGAGAGACAGAGAATCTGACACGGGAGGCATTCTGGAATGTCTACAAGCCGGGCTGTGTGGAGCATTACGTGCTTCACTGCTACAGGGACAAGGATGACTTTGTTCCTGAGCTGGATCTTGTCATGGAAAAGGCCGGCAAAATCATCGGAAATGTCATGTATGTACGCGCCGGAATAGAGACGGATGACGGGCGGGTTATCCCGATAATGACATTTGGACCCATAGGCATCGCGCCGGAGTTCAAGGGTCAGGGCTACGGAAAGATCCTGCTCGACTATTCTATGGAAAAGGCAAGAGAGATGGGGGCTGGAGCACTGTGCATAGAAGGCAATATCGACTTCTACGGCAAGTCGGGATTTGTCATTGCCAGTACAAAGGGCATTCATTACCACGCCGAACCAAAGGATGCGGAGGTACCGTATTTCCTGCTTAAGGAACTTGAGCCTGGATTTCTGGATGGAATCACCGGAACGTATCATACGCCGGAAGGCTACTATGTGGACGAGGAAGAAGCAGAGAAGTTCGACGAGACCTTTCCAAAGAAAGAGAAACTGAAACTGCCGGGACAAATATTCTAAACAATTATACTGGGCGCTTCGGCGCCCTTTATATTGCGATCAGAGGCGACTGCACATTTAATCGGAGATATTGCCGTGATATGATATAATTGTTTCATAGAAATAAGTAACTCCCGATTTATCGATGAAGAGGAGAAATATCATGGAATACAGAGTAAAGGTAACGGTGACGAAGTGATAAGGAGGATGACCATATGTATGAACTGATGCAAGTGGCTGAAAACAGCTATTATATACAAAGCCCGGCCAAAATCGGCATTGTAAAGCTGAATGATAAGGATGTCTGCCTTATCGACAGCGGAAATGATAAGGATGCCGGGCGGAAAATCAGGCAGATCCTTGATGCTAACGGATGGCATTTGACGGCGATATATAATACTCACGCCAATGCGGATCACATAGGCGGAAACCGGTATTTGCAGGGGCAGACCGGATGTAAGATATATGTACCGGGTATTGACTGTGAATTTACACGGCATCCGATACTGGAGCCTGGTTTTTTATATGGCGGTTATCCACCAAAAGACATCAGGCACAAGTTCCTCATGGCACAGGAAAGCGACGCGGAATATCTGACAGATGCCTGTCTGCCGGAGGGATTTCAGGTGATACCGCTGCCGGGACATTTCTTCGATATGGTGGGATACAGAAATGCGGATGATGTCGTTTATCTGGCAGACTGCCTTTCCAGCAGTGAGATCCTTGACAAATATCAGCTCAGCTTCATTTATGATGTAGATGCATATCTTAAAACGCTGGAAATGGTCAAGGGCCTTGAGGCCCGGATCTTTGTCCCGGCTCATGCGGATGCCACGGAGGATATACTGCCGCTGGCACAAAAAAATATAGACAAGGTAAATGAGATCGCTGAGAAGATCGTTACTATCTGTGCTGAGCCGCAATGCTCTGAGCAGATACTGCAAAAGATTTTCTCTGAGTATGAACTGGACATGAATTTTGAACAGTATGTTCTTGTCGGCAGCACGGTAAGGTCGTATCTGTCATGGCTGAAGGACAACCACAGAGTCAGCGCCGGATTTGAGGATAATATGCTGATTTGGGAAAGAAAGTAAAAGGTGTCTATGATGAAAAGAAACCAGCTTCCGGGAATAATAATTCTAGGGGTACTTGTCACGCTTGCAGTGTTTCATATCTTCCATTATGCGATTTTCTGCAGATACAAAGAGGTGCCTGAGAAAAGCCATTGCAGTAAATGCAGGCATCGCGGCGCCTGCCGGAAATTCCATAAATAGCGCTGTATGGTAAAATTACTGTACAGGAAGTGAGAAATTACAATGATAGACAAAATCGTGCCTGTAATGAGACTTTCCGGATATCATCTGTCATTATTTATTCATGCGGCAGAATATCGTTGGTAAATCCTCAATGATAGCCGCATCTTCAACTTAATAGCCGCAATGCAACCCGGTTCAAATTCGAATTGTATAAGCTACTGACATGGTATATAATTGAAATACTTGCAATGTAACAATGGGAGGTAACTATGACGGAATTACTGGCTCCGGCCGGCAATATGGAAGCGCTGAAGGCGGCGATCGGAAACGGATGTGATGCGGTCTATCTGGGGATGCAGAAATTCGGCGCCCGCGCCTATTCTTCGAATTTTGATCTGGAAACGCTGAAGGCGGCGGTGGCGTATGCGCATCTCAGGGATGTGAAGATATACGTGACCATGAACACCATCGTGTTTGAGGATGAGATCGAGGACATGAAGGCGCTGCTGGAACAACTGAATGAAATCGGCGTGGACGGCGTTATAGTACAGGACCTGGCGGTATTTGACTATACGGTCAGGCATTTTGCTGATATGGAAGCTCACTGTTCGACCCAGATGGGGATCGACGACATCGAAGGAACGCTTTTGTTCAAGGAGCTGGGGGCCGACAGGGTGGTCCTTGCCCGGGAGGTGGACATCGCCGGGGTCAAAGAGATCAGGAAGGCGGCCGGCATACCTTTGGAGATATTCATCCACGGGGCCCTTTGCGTGTCGTATTCCGGGAACTGTCTCATGTCGGGGCTCATCGGATATCGCAGCGGCAACCGGGGCAGGTGCGTGGGCTCATGCCGCAAGCTTTATGAGCTGATAGACAAAACAGACAATGTTTCCCTGGGTAAGAGTTACTTTTTGTCCACAAAGGATCTGAACACCATCGACCACATAGACGAGCTGAAGGACGTCGACTCTCTGAAGATAGAGGGGCGGATGAAGGAACCGGCGTATGTGGCAAACGTGGTTTCGATATACAGGGCGGCGCTGGACGGTGCGGCGAAACCGGGCGACCGGGACGACCTGAACAAAACCTTCAACAGGACGTACACCAAAGGCTACCTGTTTGATGAGGACGTAAAGGATATCACCAACATCCAGAAGCCAAACAATTACGGGTATGAGATCGGCAGGATCAGGGGCACGTTCAGGGGGATGTATGAGATCTCGCTGGACAGGGTGCTGAATCAGAACGATATCATCAGGATCGACCACAACAACGAGGACGTCAATCTTTCGGTGGTCAGGCTCTATGACAGAAACGGCGATCTGATAAATAAGGCGGAGGATATCTGTTATATCAAGATCAAGGAGAAGCTGTCTCCGGGAGATGTGGTTTACAAGACCAAGGACTATTTGTTCTATAAGGAGCTGGAAGGCAGGCTTGACGGTGAGTTCAGGCGTTTTCCGCTGGACGTCAGGATATATGCTTACGCCGGAGCCAAACTGGTCATAGATGCGGACGGGCTGGGAGCCCACTATATGTACGAGAGCCAGGAGACTCTGGCGGAGGCGAACAATGATCCTACTTCCAGAGAGCAGGTGGTCAAACAGCTTTCACGGCTGGGGGATACCATATTCAGGCTCGGCGATGTGGAATTTGAGTCGTACAATGCCTTTATTCCGGCAAAGCTGCTGAACAGCGCCAGGAGAGAGATCGTCCGGGGACTTTACGATCTGAAGCTGAACAGCAAGAAGACGAGAATAAAAGAAGAGGAACCCCAGGAAAAGATTTCCTTTGTTCCACGTAAACCATATATCACCGCGACGGTGGCGACCCGGGAGCAGTACGACGCCTGTGTGGCCAGCGGCATCGGGGAAGTTAATTTTGACAACATCATCAGAAGAAATCAGAACTCCTATGAGGACAGAGACGGCCAGCTGCTCATCGGCGGTTACGGCGGGATCTGTCGCTACAGAGGAACCAATCCTTTTGTTACCGATTATTCACTGAACGTGGTCAACTCGGAAAGCTGCCATGAGCTTTACAGACTGGGCGCCAAAAGGGTGACTTTGTCCTACGAGATGAACAAAAAGCAGATCGGAGAGCTGATCGAGGCTTATCATAAGGCTAATGACGGCTGGCCGGCACTGGAAATGGTGGTGTATGGCCGCGCGCCTCTGATGTTCACCAGATACTGCCCGCTGAAAAAGATGGGACTTTGCGGTAAATGCAGGACGAACCACTATGAGATCAGGGATGAATACGGGTCTTTCCCGATCATCTCCCACAGCGACTGCACAACCACGATACTGAACGGAAAGATCCTGAATCTGCTGGATGAGATGCCGTATATCGAAGGCGTCGAGGCTTTCAGGCTGAATTTCACCATCGAGTCGGGAGAAGAGGTCAGGCGGATCACAGCCGCGGCTCTGGGAAAACTGGACGGCACGCTGAACCGGGCGCTCTTTGATCAGGAGACTGATACCAGAGGACATTTTAACAAGGAAATAATGTAGAGAAAGGGATAACAGGAATGATTCAGGTAGAAAAACTCACTTATGGTTTTCCTGCAAAAGATTTATATAAGGACATCTCATTCACCCTGGAGGCGGGGCGGCACTGCGCCCTCATCGGCAGTAACGGCACGGGAAAATCGACCCTGGCCGACATGCTGATCGATCCGGATAAGTATCTTTATGACGGAAAGATAATCAGAGATGAAGGATGCAGGATCGGATATGCCGGTCAGTTCACTGTCAGGGACAAGGCGCAGGATATGACAGTATTTCAGTATCTCAGCGAGAGGTTCCTGAAAAACCAGCAGGCCATAACAGATGTCTGTGAAGAGATGGCCGTGGCCGAGTCTGTGGACGAGCTGTTTGAGAAATATCAGCAGCTGCTGGATATCCATGAAGCCATGGATGGAGATAATTATGAGAGCAACATTCGCAAGGAACTTTATCTGGCGGGGATGAGCGACCTGGAGGAGACGGGGATCTCGCTGGTCAGCGGCGGAGAGTACAAGATGCTGCAGATCATGCGGGAGATGCTGGTGTCGCCGGATCTGCTGATCCTGGACGGACCTGACGTGTTCCTGGATTTCGGGAATCTGGGCGGTCTTTGCCAGCTGATCAACAGCTACAAAGGGACACTTCTGGCAATCACCCACAACAGGTATCTGCTTGATCACTGCTTTGACAAAATACTGGATCTGGAAAACTGCGACATCCAGGAATACGACGGCAACTATTCGGAGTATCACTGCACTCAGCTGCAGGAGAAGCTTAAGCTGAAGCGGCAGAACCTGGCAGAGCGGGAAGAGATCAGGCGTACCGAGGAAATGGTGGAAAGGCTCCGCGACAGAGCTACTCTGATGGTAAATCCGACCATCGGCAGATCCGTCAATGCCAAGCAGTCACAGCTGGATTCGCTGCTGGCCAGGCACATCAAGGCGCCTTTTGTTCAGATCCGCGAGCCGGAGATCAAGCTTCCGGTCGTGGAGCCGCAGGGCGCAGGGCCAGTCCTGACCATCGAGGACTATGAGGTGGCCTTCGACAAAAGTCTGCTGGAAAATGTCAGCTTTCAGCTCCTTGCCGGAGAGAAGGTCGCCATAGTCGGCGCCAACGGCACCGGCAAGACCACACTGCTCCGTGATATTCTGAGCAATGAACATCCGGCCGTACATATCGCTGATGACGTCAGGTGTGCCTGTCTGTCCCAGCTCCAGGGCGAGAACATGGATGAGGACAAGACGGTATATGAGCTCATGGAGGATGCCGGCCTGGGAACAAAGAAAGACATCAGGGCTTTCCTTTCCGGTTATTGTATTGAAGAGGACTGTCTGGACCGACGGCTCAGTCAGCTGTCAGGCGGAGAGCAGAATCTGCTTCAGATCGCCATGCTGGCGGTTTCCGATGCTCAGCTTCTGATCCTGGACGAGCCGACAAGCCAGCTGGACATATACGCTCAGACTGCTTTGGAAAAGGCGCTCGCGGAATACCGGGGGACCGTGATCATGGTCAGCCATGATTTCTATCTGGTCAGCGGCTGTGCGGATTACGTGCTTTTTGTTGAAGACAATACGATCAGGCGTATGGGCGCCAAGAAATTCCGCAGACTGGTATACGGCAGTTACTTTGAACAAAGCTATCTGGCGGTGGATCGCAGGAAGCAGGAGCTGGAGAAGGATATCAACCAGGCTTTTAAGAAGAATGATCTGGCAGCGGCAGAAAAGCTGTGCGCAGAGCTGGCATCCCTGGCATTGCCGACACAGGAAGCCGGAGAGTGAATGATGTGCACGGTCTTAATGCATATTTAAGAATTTGTTAGCATCCAGTTCAAATAATGTTAAGAACTTCATATTATCCTTGTTAATATAGTTAAAATAACAGAAGGAGTATGAGGTATATAATGAGTTTGATACAGAGCATGGATTGGAGTATTCTATACTGGATACAGCAGCATATAACCTGTGGATTTCTGGATGTGATAATGCCGAGGATATCGGCACTGGGAAATATGGGAATGATCTGGATCGCCGTGGCGATAGTCATGATCATCAGTAAAAAATACAGGAGAGAAGGTGTCCTGCTGCTGGCGGCATTGCTGGTCGGTGTGCTGGTGGGCAATGTCATTTTAAAGCACGTGATAGCAAGGCCAAGACCCTGCTGGATAGATACCGGCATCAGACTCCTGATGACGAGCCCGACTGATTATTCTTTCCCGTCAGGACATACACTGTCGTCGGTAATAGGTGCGACGGTTTTGACTATGACAAACAAAAAATTTGCCGTAGCGGCGATACCGCTGGCATGTCTGATCGCATTTTCAAGGCTTTATCTTTTTGTTCATTTTCCCAGTGACGTCCTGGCGGCTGCAGTTTTAGGCTTGGCAATAGGCATCCTGGTGATGTCGGCAGCAGGAAAATTTGAAAGAGACCACGGGACGATATTCGGGAACAAAAGCCGTAGCTAAGGCTGATGAAACCTCAGGTTGCGAAATGCAATGGCCATATTGTAGACAATATCGGCATTGATCTTTCTGGTGCTTATTCTGGCATGTTTTTGTTTCGGTATCCATTTTATACGTAAACATATAAAACTGAAAAAACAGAGATAGAGGCTCTTGACAAAGGGAAGTCATAAGGCTATAATGAACATTGTTCAAGTTGGGAGGCGGTAGGATGAATCCAATGATAACTTCCAGGGAATCCATTCTGGAGGTAAGCAGAAATCTGATCATGGAAAAGGGAAATGCCATAAATATCCGGGCGGTGGCGGCTGCCTGCGGCATCTCCATCGGAACGGTATATAACTATTTCGGATCTAAATCAGAGCTGGTGGCGGCTACCATAGAGAGCGTCTGGACCGATATTTTCCGGACTCCGGAGGAGCAGGCGGTCAGAAGCGATCTCATCGCCGATGTCAGGTGGATATATGACAGGATAGGCTGGGGCAATGAAAAATATCCGGGATTCCTGGCAATGCATGCGGTGAACTTCATGGAAGATGAAAAGGCCGCAGGCCGTCAGCGCATGGAAAAATCATGGCAGCGCATACAGGACCAGATGCTGAAGGTTTTGAAAAACGATCAGCGGGTCAGGCCGGATGCCTTCGGCAGGGAATTCAGCGAGGAGAGCTTTATCAAGCTGATATTCTCGGTGATGATAGCATCCATGCTGCAGAAGGACAACGACTGCGGACCCTTGGTCGAAATGATAAGAAGAACGATATATTAATCAGCGAAGATGATTCCCACCTGGGGGGTGGGAATTTATCGGACGTCAAAATGAACATTGTTCACGAAGAAAGGGGGAGAAAATGAAAAAGATTTTCAACACATCGATAGCATACTTTGCTTCAGCCATGGCGGCGGGAGTGTTTTATCGGGAATTCACCAGGTTCAACGGTTTTACCGGCGTTACAACCTTAGGCGTGGTCCACACCCATCTGCTGGTGCTGGGCATGGTCATATCCACGGGCATGAGCGCCATGATCTCAGGAATCGCCGGCATCTCTCACATCATGATGCTGATTGCGTTTATTTTGTTATTCATATCGTTAAAGAAGACTTTTATAAAGGAGTAAAGCAGAATGTCGACATTACTTATAACGGCCATCGTGTGCATGAATCTGGCACTGATATTTTACACAACGGGAGTGTTTGCCGAAAGAAAAAGCGGCACACTTAAGAAATGGCATGCCGTTGTATTCTGGCTTGGTTTCACGTTTGATACTACGGGAACCAGCGTCATGAGCAGGATCGCAGGCGAAGCCTTTGATTTCAACCTTCATGGGATAACGGGAGCCATAGCTTTGTCGCTCATGGCTTTCCACGCCGTCTGGGCCACGGTCATACTAATACGTGGTCACGAGCACGCGAAGAAGGTGTTCCACAAGTTCAGCATAGTCGTATGGTCTATCTGGTTAGTACCATATGTGATTGGAGTTTTCATCGGAATGGGCAGCTGAAACACCTCGGCCTTGTCAGTCTTGCAGTATGCGTTCAGCTCTGAAAGGATTTTTGATCGGTGCTGTTCAGACTGTCATATCCTCAATGTCCCCTTTATCAGAAATTCTGTATTGATGCCATACCCCAATACACAGGTAATATTATAGAACAAAAAGCGATGGGGTTCGCCTTATTATGCTGCAGGGCCAACGTCAAGCGGAGATCATTGCGCGGACGCCCGAAAGCTATTGAACAAATTTTCGAGCGGGGGTATACTAAAAACGTTAATACGTGAAATCAGAGAGGGAAGGTTTATGAAACTGATACATTTGTCAGATCTCCATTTGGGGAAGAGGGTCAATGAGTTCTCCATGCTGGATGATCAGAAATATATTCTGACTAAGATAATAAATGTTATAGACGACCAGAAACCGGATGGAGTGATGATCGCCGGAGATATTTATGATAAATCAGTACCGTCGGCAGAGGCTGTGGAGCTCTTTGACGATTTTTTAGTTCGTCTTGCAAAGCGCAGTCTGCAGGTGTTTATCATCAGCGGCAATCATGATTCTCCGGAGCGGCTGGCCTTTGGCGGCCGGATTATGGATATCAGCGGGATACACTTCTCGCCGGTCTATGACGGACGGGTTGAGCCTTTTGTTCTTGAAGACGGATACGGTCCGGTAAGTATCTACCTGCTGCCGTTTATCAAGCCTGCAAACGTAAGAAGGTTCTTTCCTGAAGAAGAAACAGAGACTTACAGCGATGCGCTGAAGACGGCTGTTTCTGCCATGAATATCAACATCAGCCAGAGAAATGTTATTATTACCCATCAGTTCGTCACAGGCGCCGTGCGTTCCGAATCGGAGGACATCTCCGTAGGCGGTATGGATAATGTGAGCGCATCGGTATTTGACGATTTTGACTACGTGGCACTGGGGCATATACATAGACCGCAGAATATAGGAAGCGAACGAATAAGATACTGCGGGACACCGCTCAAGTATTCCTTTTCGGAGGCCTCCGATGAGAAGTCGGTGACTGTCATTGAGATGGAAGAGAAGGGCACGTTGTCGGTGACTGAAGTTCCGCTTACGCCGCTTCATGATATGAAAGAAATCAGAGGGTCCTACGATGAGCTGACGCTGAAAAGCTTTTATGACGGTACAGATTATCCTGAGGACTACATTCATATCACGTTGACGGATGAAGAGGATATACCTGATGTGGCCAGCCGTCTGCGGGTGATCTATCACAATATGATGAGAGTCGATTATGATAACCGGAGGACGCGGCACAGCTCTGACATCAGCGGTGCCGATGATGTTGAGACGAAATCTCCGCTGGAGTTGTTCACGGAGTTTTATGCAAAGCAGAACGGGACGGAAATGACAGTGGAGCAGACGGAGTTCATGGCTAAGCAGATAGAGAAAATATGGGAGGAAGAGCAATGAGACCATTGCGTTTAGTAATGTCGGCCTTTGGCCCTTATGCAGGCAGGATCACTATTGATATGGAACGGCTGGGCAGCGGCGGACTGTACCTGATAACCGGCGATACCGGAGCGGGAAAAACCACGATATTTGATGCGATAACCTTTGCCCTGTTTGGTGAAGCCAGTGGCAGCAGCAGAGATGCTGCCATGTTCAGATCCAAGTATGCCGAGGCAGAAACTCCTACTGAGGTGGAACTGACCTTTGAATATGCCGGCAGGGAGTATTTTGTTCGCAGGAATCCTGAGTACGTGCGTCCGAAAGCCCGTGGCGAAGGATTTACCGTGGAGAAGGCCAACGGAGAGCTACGGTATCCTGACGGCAGGGTAGTGACAAAGCTGAAAGAGGTGAACAAAGCGGTCATCGAGATAATGGGCATAGACCGGGATCAGTTTACTCAGATTGCCATGATCGCCCAGGGCGATTTTCTTAAGTTGTTGCTGGCATCTACAGATGAAAGAAAGAAAATATTCCAGAGGTTATTTCATACCCAGAAGTATTATGCGCTGTCAGAGGCTTTGAAGAGTGAGTCCGGCAGGATGAGCAGGGAGTATGAGTTCGCTCTCGGGAGTATAGTTCAGTATATTGACGGTATATCCTGTGATGAAGATGATGCTTTGTTATTCGAAGTGGAAAAGGCCAAGGCGGGACAGCTTCCCATTGATGAGGTGCTGACTCTGGTGTGCAGGCTCATCGGTCAGGACAGTTCAGCAGCTGAAAAGCTAAAGCGGGAAAACGGGGCAGCAGAGAAAGCAGCCGCAGAGATATCACAGAAACTGACAAGGGCCCAGGAACAGCAGAAAACGGAGGAGTCTCTGAAAAGATCCTCTGAAAAGCTGGGAGAGATCATCCCCGAGCTTACCCGGCTGGAACAGGTCCGCGAGGCCGTTGAAAGCAAAAGGCCCGCAATGGAAGAGCTGGGTGAGAGGATATCTGCGCTTAAGGCTGAGATACCTGAGTATAAGGTCCTTGACGACAAACGCCGTGAGCAGGCGGATACAGCGGAACGGATAGTTGATCTTGAGACTTCCAGGGCTGAAAAGGAGCACCGGCTGGAAGAGTTGCGCATAAAGAGCGGTAAATTCAGAGAAGAATCAGAGCAGCTCAAGGATGCCGATAGGGATAAGCTCAAGATCGAGACGGAGCTGAAGAACCTGGAGAGAGAGCTTGATGCTGTGGCGGAAATAGAAGAGAAGCTTGGTGAGATAAGCAGGCAGGATACAAAGTTGTGGAAGCTCAGAAACGACTATACTGAAAAAGCTGATAATGCTCAGAGGGTAAAGAGGGATTATGATGAAAAGCACAGGGCATATCTCGATGAGCAGGCAGGGGTCCTTGCAGAAGCACTGACAGAGGGGGAGCCGTGTCCTGTATGCGGTTCGCTGACTCATCCGCACCCTGCGGAAAAGTCGGAGGCTGCTCCGGAGAAATCGGTTCTTGAGGAGCTGAAGAGGCACAGCGAAGAGCTTGATAAGATCGCTTCAGAGGCAAGCCGTGATGTCAGCGCTTTTGCAGCATCATTAGATGAAAAGAAAGAGGCCGCGTTAAGGGCTGCGCGCAGGATCGCCGATATCCCGGGATTCGAAGATATAGGACTGTCGGTTTCAGGTAAGAAGAGGGAATGGTCCCTGGCTAAGGAGGAGTTGGATCAGCAGCGGAGCAATGTTATTGGCAAGGTACGGAGAAAGGAAGAACTGGAACGGCGCATACCGGAGCTGACAGCTGAACACGATTCGCAGAGAGATGATCTGGAGAAGATGAGCAGACAGCTTGTCGCCCTTGGAACAGAGAGGGATGCGGTCGAAAAACGGATCGGAGAACTGGAGACCAGACTGAGCTTCGGGTCAGAAGAGGAAGCCGGAAAGCAGATCGCAGAACTGGAGCGGGAGAAAGGCGCCATAGAAAGAGCTATAAGAGATGCCGCGGAAAAATATGCTGCCTGTGATAAGGAAAAGGCCGCGCTTGAGGCCGCTGTAAAAGAGGCAGAAAAGGTTCTGAAAGACAGGATAGAAGTCGATACTGAGACAGAAAATGCACGACTGGAGATGCTGAATGAACAAAGAGAACAGCTGGCAGATTTATCCGGCGCAGTTTCTGCCAGACTGACCATAAACTCCACCATAAAGGATAATATAGAAAAAAAGGCCGGTGAGCTGTCTGCTATCGAGGGCAGATGGACATGGGTCAAAGCTTTGTCCAATACAGCCAACGGCAATATTTCCGGAAAAGAGAAGATCATGCTGGAGACGTATATTCAGATGAATTATTTCGACAGGATCATTGCAAGGGCCAACACACGTTTCATGGTGATGTCGGGTGGACAGTATGAACTGGCCCGCAGCATTGAAGCTGAGAATAACCGAAGTCAGAGTGGTCTGGCCCTGGATGTCATCGATCACTATAACGGAAGCAGGAGAAGTGTACGCACCCTTTCCGGAGGTGAATCATTTAAGGCGTCGCTGTCTCTGGCGCTGGGACTGTCTGATGAAATACAGTCATCGGCAGGCGGGATACAGCTTGACACCATGTTTGTTGATGAGGGATTTGGCTCCCTTGATGAGGAATCGCTGCAGCAGGCCATGAGAGCTTTGTCCGGACTGGCAGAGGGGAACCGCCTGGTGGGAATAATTTCTCATGTAGGAGAGCTGAAGGAAAAGATAGACCGGCAGATAATCGTCACCAAAGAAAAAACCGGCGGAAGCTCCATAAGGATCAGTCTGTAGGAAGACCCCGGTGAGCCGCTGACGCCGGTCATGAATGTTCTATTTGGCTGCCTCCCATTTGCCACTGTTCAGCAAATAGGTACCCAGATCTTTACCTACATCAGCGCTCGAAAATAATACGGAATTCTTATCGGTGAGTCTGGAGTATGAGTTTACAACGGTCGACCGATAAGTGGTGCCGTTGTAATAGATGGCATAGCCCTGCCAGCTGGCGTGACCTGTAGAGCCTCCGGCAGCGTAAAGGAACACCTCTCGGGTACCGTTTATGGTGATTTCCTTAGGGCGCCAGTATAAGGTGGTTTCTCCGCCATATAATTTTTTGTCCCCGAAAATGTCTGTAACCGCAACGGATGGCAGGGTGCCCATGGCACTTATCAGAGCCTGGCCGCTGTGGTTTTTTACGTTGTAAGCAAGGGCTTTAGCTATCAGCGTATCAAGCTCGCCGCCCATGCCCCATGCAGCTGTGCTGCTGCCATCGGATGTGAAGGTTACCGATACGATCTGGGGCTTGCCGTCTTTGACCGGATACCCGCTGGCACCCTTGATCTGAACATCTGATTTTCCGTATCCTGCAAATGATGCGGCTGTGGCCTGACTGGTCGTGACCTTACCGCTTTCCGCATCGTAATAATATGTCGTTACGCCGGCTGGCTGTTCGGACAGATATTTGTTTGAGGCGGCCGCTTTGGCGCTGCGCAGATTGGCCATATCAGCTGAAGCTCTCGCCCGGGCGGTCATAGAAGAAAAAATCGGGATGCTTATGGCGACCAGCACTGCAATGATCGCTACGACGACCAGAAGCTCCGCCAGGGTGAAACCGTTATTTCCTGTTTTTTTCGAATTACTCATATCGTTATGCTCCAATACGCTTTTGCCATTATTATAACACAAAAATAACGAAAAGGTTACTTCTATGTTGCATATCCTATAAACGAACATGTGGATTGACAACATACTTGACATGTGTCTTGACAAATAATTATTACTGCGTTACAATAGGCGGGAACTTTGATGAAAGGAACTGCCATGAAAACAGACATTTTGATCGTGGGCAGCGGGTGCTCAGGCTTATATGCGGCCCTGAATCTGCCACGGGAACGAAAGATAACAGTAATAAGCAAATCTGATCTGGAGACCAACGATTCTTACCTTGCTCAGGGGGGCATGTGCGTCCTCAAGGACGAATCGGACTACAGCGGATATTTTGAAGATACCATGAGGGCCGGGCATTTTGAAAATGATCCGGAATCTGTAGATATCATGATACACTCCTCCCAGGGGGTATTACACGATCTTCTGGATGCAGGGGTGGTTTTTGCGCGGAAAAAAGACGGGAGCCTGGATTATACCAGAGAAGGCTGTCATCGGGAAAAGAGGATAGTTTACCACGAAGATATCACCGGCAAGGAGATAACCAGCCATCTGCTGGAGCGTGTAAAGATGCTGGATAACGTCACCCTGGTGGAAAATGCCACTCTGGTGGATATAATTTGCCAGGGAAATTCCTGCTTCGGCGGCGTGGTCCGCATTTCCGAGGAGACAAAGAGCTCTTGCGGCGGAAGGGAAACGGCGGCGGCAGGCACCATGGCCGAAAGCATGCGTCTGGAAACTGTGGAGGCTGACTACACCATCCTGGCAACGGGCGGAGTCGGCGGTCTTTATCAGCATTCAACAAATTACAAGCATCTTACCGGCGACGCCTTTGCCATAGCGCTGATGCACGGCATAGAGATGAAGGACATCAACTACGTCCAGATACACCCGACGACCTTGTATTCGGAGAAAAAGGAAGACCGCAGTTTTCTGATCTCCGAATCAGTCCGCGGCGAGGGCGCCAAGCTGTATGACAAGAACATGGAGCGCTTTACCGACGAGCTGCTGCCGAGGGACAAGCTCACCGAGGCAATCCACAGACAGATGGAAAAGGACGGGACGGCTTTTGTCTGGGAAGACCTCAGACCTATAGGCGAGGAGCAGTTGAACGCCCACTTTCCTAACATCGTCAAACACTGCGCGGAGAACGGCTACGATGTGACTAAGGAATGCATACCGGTAGTGCCGGCTCAGCATTATTACATGGGCGGCATCAGGGTGGATCACCAGTCCAAGACCAGCATGGACAGGCTTTATGCGGTGGGCGAAACTGCCTGCAATGGCGTCCATGGCAGGAACAGGCTGGCCAGCAATTCGCTGCTGGAGAGCATGGTCTTCGCCAAGAGAGCCGCTGAGGACATGACGGAGAAATACAGTGCGGCAGCACTTGACAGGACTGTTCTGGAGACCATGGATATGGGAGAATACAGGGATGCAGAAGCCCTGGCTGACAAATACAGAGACATAGTTTTAACTGAAATCAAGAAAGCTGATGAGAGGGAGAGAAGAGCAGATGTTTGACCAGGTAACTTTAAAGCTGAACGTTGATCCGCTGATAATGGGAGCGCTGAGGGAGGACATACCGGTGGAGGACGTTTCCACCAACGCGGTTATGCCTAATAGCTGCCCGGGACAGGTGGAGCTCATATGTAAGGAAGACGGCATAATATGCGGACTTCAGATATTCGCCAGAGTTTTTGAGCTGCTGGATGAGACGACAAAGATCGAATTTTTTGTTCATGACGGCGAGGCGGTAAAGGCCGGCCAGCTCATGGGCAGAGTCACCGGCGACATCCGCGTGCTGCTCAGCGGTGAGCGCACGGCACTGAATTATCTTCAGCGCCTGAGCGGTATTGCTACATATACGAGGAAGCTGGCCGACCTTCTTGAGGGCACCGGTATATGGCTGCTGGACACCAGAAAGACTTCGCCTAACAACAGGATATTCGAGAAATACGCGGTGACCACAGGCGGCGGCCATAATCATCGCCACGACCTGTCCGACGGCGTCATGCTGAAGGATAATCACATCGGAGCTGCAGGCGGCGTTGGCAGAGCCGTTGCCATGGCAAAAGCCTATGCGCCTTTTGTTCGCAAAATAGAGGTAGAGGTGGAGGACCTGGACATGGTCTGCGAGGCAGTTGAAGCCGGTGCTGATATAATAATGCTGGACAACATGTCACATGAAGAAATGAAGCAGGCGGTAGCCTTGGTCGCCGGCCGGGCAGAGGTGGAGATCTCGGGAAATGTTTCGGCTGATAATATCGCGGCGCTGGCGGATCTGGGCGTAAACTACATCAGCAGCGGCGCCCTTACCCATTCGTCGCCGATAATGGATATTTCGCTGAAGAACCTGCATCCGCTGCAGGTTGACGCGGAGGAAACAAAATGATCAGCGGAGATGAAAGACGAAGCGGACTGGTGGCAGCGCTGCGCAGAAATTCAAGAGCTCTGCCGGCCAGGGAGCTGGCGCAGAAATACGATGTAAGCCGCCAGGTGGTGGTACAGGATGTCGCCCTGCTCAGGGCCAACGGTTATGATATCATCGCCACCAACAGAGGATATATTTTAAGAAATGAAGGCAGCATCACCCGCGTCTTCAAGGTGCATCACACCAGAGAAGACTGCGCTGATGAAATGAACCTCATCGTTGACACGGGAGGGCGCATCGAAGATGTGTTCATCTTTCACAAGCATTACGGAGTGGTAAGGGCGGATCTGAAGATCCGCTCCCGCAGAGACGTAAATGTGTTCATGGAAGATATAGGGACGGGAACATCATCGCTGCTTTCCGATGTGACGGGGGGATATCATTATCATACAGTGTCGGCAGACAGCCGGGAGGTGCTGGACGACATACAGAAGCTGCTTGAACAAAAAGGATTCTGGGCGGAGCTGCTGGACCACGAGCCGGTGGATTTCTGGGCTGAGGATTCCGAAGAGGAGGAAACGACAAAACAATGAATATACGTGAAATGCAGGATGAGATACTGCGTCTGAAAAAAGAAAAGGACATCTGCATCCTGGCCCATGCTTATCAGAGTCAGGACATCTGCGAGATTGCCGACCATGTGGGCGATTCCTACAGTCTGAGCAAGAAGGCGGCAGCAATGCCGCAGAAGACTCTGCTCATGTGCGGCGTCCGCTTCATGGCTGAGACCTGCAAAATACTCTCACCTGATAAAAAGGTGATCCTTTCCCATCCGGACGCGGGATGTCCCATGGCTGAACAGATCGCTCCGGAGGCGGTGACAGAATACAGGAAGGCTAATCCTGATGCGGCAGTGGTGGTATATATCAATTCCACAGCAGAGCTGAAGACGGTATGCGATGTCTGCGTTACATCTTCCTCGGCGGTAAAGATAGTAAGCGCCATGGACAACAAAGACATACTGTTTATACCGGATCAGAATCTGGCATCCTGGGTGCGGAGGTTTTGTCCGGACAAAAATATCGATGTCATGAACGGCGGCTGTCCGGTGCACTTCAGACTGGAGGCAGATGAGGTCAAAGCCGCAAGGGCGGCGCATCCGAAGGCGCAGCTGCTGGTACACCCGGAGTGCAGACCTGAGGTGTGCGACGGCGCCGACTACGTTGGGAGCACCACCGGCATAATGGATTACGTGCGTAAAAGCGACGGCAGTGAGTTCATCATCGGCACGGAAAACAGCATCGTGCAGCACCTGCAGATGGAATGTCCGGATAAAAAGATATACGAGCTTTCCAAGAACTGCATCTGCCACAATATGAAGCTGACCACACTGGCCGATGTATATGAAATAGTAAAAAACGGCGGTGGCGAGGAGATCGAGCTGGCCGATGACATACGTCTGGGTGCGGAGCGCTGCCTGGACAGAATGCTGGAGCTGGGAGAATAGATAGACATGAGAGCAGCCCTTTGCCGGGCTGCTTTTTTGCTGCGAACTTTTAGTTGACACAATGTCAAATAGAGACTATAATACAATAAAGCTGACACAATGTCAGCAAAATAGATGAAGAAAACGGGGTAATAATGATGAGTAAAAAATTAGTAGCGTATTTTTCAGCCAGCGGGGTCACCGCCAGGGCTGCAAAGAAGATAGCAGCAGAGCAGCAGGCTGATCTGTTTGAAATAAAACCGGCAGTGCCATATACCTCATATGACCTGGACTGGACCGACAGGAAAAGCCGCAGCACCATTGAGATGAATGACAAAACGGCAAGACCGGAGATGACCGGAGATGTTGACAATATGGACGGATATGATGAGATATGGCTGGGGTACCCTATATGGTGGGGACTGGCGCCGAGGATCATCAATACCTTCCTGGAGAGATATGATCTGACGGGGAAAACCATAGTGCCTTTTGCCACTTCCGGAGGAAGCGGCTTCGGGAAAAGCGGCGAAGAGCTGAAGAGGGTTTCGGCGCCGGCGGCCAACTGGAAGAAGGGAGAAATGTACAGATAATGATGGACGAAATCAAGATCACAGACAGGAAGCTGGGTTTCGGTCTGATGAGACTTCCCCAGAAGGACGGGGCGATAGATGTTGAACAGGTCAAAACGATGGTAGACATGTTCATGGCATCAGGGTTCACATACTTTGATACCGCCTGGGCATATGCGGGCTCGGAGGATGCAATCCGCCAGGCTCTGGTCGAGAGGTATCCCAGAGACAGCTTTACCATCGCGACTAAAAATGCCGCCTGGATCAACTGCAAGACCCGGGAGGATGCCATAAAACAGTTTGAGATTTCGCTGAAACAGACGGGAGCGGGATATTTCGATTACTATCTGCTCCACAATCTGGGCGAGAGCAGGACACATGTTTTTGATGATTTTGACATGTGGAACTTTGTGCAGGAAAAAAAGGCGGAAGGCAAGATAAGACACGTGGGATTTTCCTTTCATTCAACGGCCGACGAGCTGGAGCCCATACTGCAGTCCCATCCGGAAGTGGAATTCGTGCAGCTTCAGATAAACTACGCCGACTGGGAAAGCAACAGCATACAGTCCAGAGCCTGCTATGAAATGGCAAGGAAGTACGGCAAGCCGGTCATCGTCATGGAGCCGGTCAAGGGCGGACTGCTGGCAAATCCGCCGGAACAGGTGGCAGAGCTGCTGAAGTCCGAGGATCCGCAGGCATCCTGCGCCTCGTGGGCGGTGCGCTTTGCAGCCAGCCTGGAGGGCGTGCTCACCGTTTTGTCGGGCATGAGCAATGTCAGCCAGATGGAAGATAACCTTTCATACATGAAGGAATTCAAGGAACTGTCTGCATCTGAAGAAGCCGTCATCGATAAGGCGAGAGAGATACTTGACAGTCTGAATATGATACCATGTACTACCTGCGATTACTGCGCCAAGGTGTGTCCGATGAACATCGGTATCTCCGGCACCTTCACAGCCCTGAACCAGCTGACCATGTACGGCAACCGCGAATTCTCAGAGAGCCAGGAAAACTGGCTGGTGGCAGGTCATGGCAAGGCCAGAGCCGGCGAGTGCATCAAATGCGGCAAGTGCGAGGAAGTCTGCCCGCAGCACATCAAAATCAGAGAAAATTTGGAGAGGGCAGCGAAGGCGTTCCAGATGTGATATTAAAACAGTTGAAAAATCTCCGAAGGGGTGACCTTTCGGAGATTGCTATTTTTTGAGACATATGTATACTTGATAATATGAGATATTTGTTTACAATTTAATTACCAATTGGTGGAGTGAGAATATGAAAAATAACAGTGTGGGTACCAGGAGAGCAGGCGTGATCTTAGGTCTGGCAATGTTCTATTATGTCTTTCTGGGGAATGAATATCTGTTTGATAATATGATCGCGGAGGTGGCCAGATCAGAGGCTGCGGTCATAGCGCAGAACTACATTCTTGGAGCAAGTGTCATTGGCTTCTTGATTTTTGCGCCATTGAACAGGTGGCTGAAGGGCATCACAGGAGTTGCTGCGGCAATACTGGCAGTAGTGATAAGCTGCATAGGCATCTTTGTCATGCAGGAACATGTTTCATATGTTTCCACGTTTGCTGCAGGAGTGGTTTTGTTCCTTATCCTCGGCATAGTAGGAGGAGGAGCCCATTATCTGGTGGCCATGGTCATGGGAAAAAGCGCATATCTTGCCCGCGCGGTAGGTACGGCCTATGCACTGGGAATACTGATGCAGTTCCTGAATAACAATCTGATCGCCAGCGATCAGCTGGAATCAATAGTGTTGTCGGTATCGGTGGCGGTCCTGGTCATGCTGTATATGCTGGTCAGTTATTCGGAATCCCAGCAGGAAACATCGCTGAATGTAACTGAATCCCCGGTCAGGATAAAAAATCCCGGGCTGGCAGCCGCGGCGCTGGTGATAGTGGTGTTCCTGATGACCTGTGTATTCTCATCTCTTGATAATGCCGTTACTCTGGCCCATGTATCAGGGAAAGCTGATATAGGGCAGTGGCCCAGGCTTCTGCTGGGAGTAAGCGGGCTAATGGCAGGTGTGTTGTTCGATATTAAAAAGCGCAGACTAATGAATATGATGATCTACTGCGTGACGCTGCTGTCTACCATATGCATGGTAATAATCCAATTTGGAGGCAGTTTTGTCGTTGGACTGGTGGTGTTCTATATCTCGGCAGGGTTCTTTGTGGTGTTTTTCACCGCAGGGTTTATGGATCTTTCGGGAGCCATGAAGAATCAGGCGCTGTGGGCAGGAATGGGACGCGTAATAAACAATGTGTGCGCGCTTCTGATCGGAACGTTTTCCGTATCGCTGCTCAGGTCGCAGAGCCAGATGACGCTGACGATAATGGCAATAGTCCTCTTTGTGCTCATCGGAGTAGCCATGGCCGGATATATGAACCAGCTTGAAGTAAAAGACGGAAGGCGCGCGGTAAAAGACACCATGGCCGGTGATGAAGAAAAGATCGTCGCCTTTGCCGGAACCTTCGGGTTTACGAAACGCGAACTGGAAGTATTCAGAGTACTGCTGGTATCAGATGACAATATCCAGGATATTGCCGACAGCCTGTACATTTCCAGGGCAGCGCTTTACAGGCATATTTCAGGCCTGAATGAGAAAACGTCAACTAGTACAAGGATCGGTCTGCTGCAGTTTTACTATTCATGGAGCAATGACAGCTGACATGGACCGCCGGGAGGAATGTAAAATGAATGGATCAAAGAAGTCAAAGCTGTTTGTCATAGTGGTTTCAATATGTACCATGATGGCATTCACGCCTGTGGTCGGGATGGTTTCATATGCCGGTACGGGCACATATCATATCATGCTGGATAATCAGTATGATTCGGCAAATAACGGTAAGATAGAATATTCCCTGGATGATGGGGCCTCATATACAGAGATCGCCGCGGGAGATATTTCCGGAAATGAATGGCAGAAGCAGCTGACTTCCGGAACGAATACCATCAAAATCAGATGTACGCCGGCTTCCGGAAAGACACTGATGATCAGTGGCAGGAGCGAGTCTCTGACAAATGGCAGCTATGTATTCGATCTTGCGGCGGATGATACGTCCCAGCATGTTGAATTCAACAGTCAGCAGGGAGGAGGTCAGGGGACTGGCACGCCTGCAACAGAGATGTCTTTTTCTCTCTTTGTTCCGGCAGCCAATATGGGAACGCTGGCAGAATATGATGCCCAGTTCAAGTCGGACTACGCCACCGTTGAGTATTACAATGAGCAGCAGGGACGCTGGGTGGAGATAAACAGCGGCACAACCTACAACGGCGGACGTTACAAGTTTGATGGCGCTGTCACCAGCGTAAAGATCAGGGTGACCCTGGCGGCAGGGAAAGTACTTGATCTGGAGTGCAACGGCATCCAGGGAGGTGGCATGAAAAGCGGACAGGAGTACGTGATTTCAGGCTACGGACAGTATGACATCCAGTTTTCAAAGCATCAGGTAAATGTGACCTGGGCTTATGATGATACATTTGGGGCCGATGGCAAGGTGACCAACGGAAAGGTCTCAATAGTATCGGCAAAGGCAGCAAACGGCGGTGACGGAATAATATCTGACAGTCAGGATGCAAGAGGCGGACGGGTGGTCATAACTCCCGGAAGCCTGGTGACAGTAAAGATATCTCCTGATTACGGATATCAGTTTGAAGAGGGAAGTCTGAACGGGAGCGTGATAACAGCGGGCTCTCAGGTCAGTACCTTTACCTTCATAATGCCGAATACCAATCTTCATCTTGCTGCTTTGTTCACAAAGACATCAGATGTGGTCAAAGTGTCAGGCGATGACATCGAATCGGCATCCGTCGCAGGCGGAAGCGGAGTCATCGATTCGGGCAATTTGAAGCTGTCTGTGAAATCTGCAGAGCCGGACAGTGAGGTGGCCGAGGGCATGAACAAAATAGCCGAGGGCAGCGATTCGGAAATAAAGGCGTTTCTGGAGATCGACCTGGATCAGGTCGTATATAAGGGCAGCAAGACCGCAGCCTGGGAAACACCGCTGACAGAGCTGGATAAACCGGTGACGGTAACTATGGAGGTCAGCGACGAACTTAAGAACAGTGATGGGATCCCGACAGTTATAAGAGAACATGACGGAGAGTATTCGAAGGTTGCTTCCGAATACGATGCGGATGCAGGCGAGATCGAGTTCAAGGCAGATAAATTTTCTGAATATGCCATAGCATATACTGCAGCTGCGGAAAACACAGCAGCTACGCCAAAGACCGGAGATGAAAACGGCATTGGCGGCTGGATGGCTATGCTCCTTATCAGCATGGGCGCGTTACTGATGGTGATGAAAAGAATCAATACCCAATAATAATAAATCTATTTAATAAAAGTGTCGCCTCCGCGGCGACCTTTTATTTTTTTGACGCGGTATAATGCAGACATGATGAGAAAAGGAGGCTGATATTATGTACGGGGCAATTTTAGGAGATATGATAGGCGCGCCCTTTGAATTTGACAGGGGCGATAAAACTAAGGATTTTGAGATGTTCAGCGATGAGACTCAGTTTACGGATGATACGGTAATGACCGTGGCGGTGGCAAACGGACTTATGAACTGCAGGAAGGGCGCGGCGGATGAAGAGATAATGGGACAGCTGGTATCGTCCATGAGATTTTTCGGCAGGAAGTATCCGGCAGCCGGCTATGGATTCCGATTCGCTCAATGGCTGCTTGCCAGTGACCCCAGACCCTACGGCAGCTGCGGCAACGGTTCTGCCATGAGAGTTTCACCGGCAGCGTGGCTTTTTGATGATTTTTCGGAAATGAGGCGTCACGCCGGGCTGACGGCGGTTGTTACCCATGATCATCCGGAGGGCATCAAAGGGGCGGAGGCCGCGGCGTCCGCCATATGGATGGCCAGACAAAAGGAAGACAAGAACAAAATCAGGGATTACATTGTCGACGAATTCGGCTACGATCTGAGCAGAACCATCGACGAAATCAGGCCGGACTATTATCATCAGGAGCTGTGCCAGGTAACGGTTCCGGAAGCGATCACCGCTTTTCTGGAGGGCAATGACTTTGAGGACGTGATCAGGACAGCGGTTTCCCTGGGCGGAGACAGCGATACACTGACCTGTATAGCAGGCAGCATGGCGGAGGCATACTACGGGGTGCCGGAGCCTATGATCTGCGAATGCCGTGAACGGCTGACACCGGAATTACTGCAGGTCGTGGATGATTTCAGAGCTGTCATAGACAGACAGAATAATTAGCAGGCGATATTTATTTTTATATATTGACCGAATCGGTTTATCATTGTATATTCTACATAAACTGATTCGGTCGATTTAGTTAGTTGAAAGAGGAGTACCCGATATGAGCGCAGTGATAGAAACCAGAAAGCTTACGAAAAGCTACGGCAGAGCACGTGGAATAATAGATGTGGATATGGATGTCGAAGAAGGCGAGATCTTCGGTTTCATAGGGCCTAACGGAGCGGGGAAATCCACCACCATCAGGACCCTGCTTTCCCTGATCTACAAAACCAGCGGTGAGGCCAGGATATTCGGAATGGACTGCCATGAGAAACGGCGGGAAATACTGAAGGATGTGGGCTATCTGCCAAGCGAGGTCTTCTATTATGACAACATGAAGGCCATTGACCTGCTAAAGTATTCGGCGGGATTTTATGACAAAGACTGCACCGCCAGGATATATGAGCTGGCAGAGATCCTGGAGCTGGACCTGAACAAAAAGATAGAGGATATGAGCCTCGGCAACAAAAAGAAGGTGGGCATCGTCCAGGGACTTCTTCACAGCCCGCGGCTGATAATACTGGATGAGCCGACCAGCGGTCTTGATCCGCTTATGCAGAGAACATTTTTTGAACTGATAAGGGAGGAAAACCGCCGGGGAGCCACTATTTTATTCTCATCACATATACTCAGCGAGGTGCAGCGAATCTGCGACAGGGTCGCTATCATCAAGGAGGGGCGCATTATCTCCACCCGGAAGATAGCTGAACTGCAGAATGATGCATGCAAGAAGGTATCTTTTGTTCCGAGGGCAGTCATGTCAGAGTTTGCCCTTGAGGGCGCTTCCGATATCGAAATATCCGACGGCGGGGTTTCCTTTGTTTATAAGGGGAGCCTGAACCGGCTGCTGGCGGCGCTGAGTGGATATGATCTTCTGAATCTGGATATTTCCGAGCCGGATCTGGAGGAAATATTCATGCACTACTACGAGTGAGGTGACCATGAACATACTGAAATATGAATTGAAAAGTCAGGCAGTGAGCACAGTCGTCTGGACGGTGGCCATAGGACTGGTTTTCTGGGGGCTCATGGTCGGAATCTATCCGCTTTTTCAGGACAGTGTGGCCGATACCGAGAAAATATTCGAGAGTTTTCCGCCGCAGTTCGCCGCGGTCTTCGGTCTGGAGATCAAGACCATCTTCAGCTTCAGCGGCTACTATGGTTTCTGCTTTGGATACCTCGGACTCATGGGCGCAATAATGGCATCCGCCCTGGGCATCTCTGTCTTTGCCCGGGAAAGACGCAGCAGATGTTCAGACTTCCTGTTGACAAGACCTTTATCCAGAACCGGCATCTTCATGTGGAAACTGAGCGCCTGCCTGATACTGCTGGCGGCGGTGAACATCGTATACATGATCCTCGCGGTAACAGCCGGTGAACAAAACGATACTGATATGACGCTGGCCGGATCATCGATGCTGTTCACCCAGCTGGTTTTCTTCGCGCTGGGAACTTTCTACGGCGGATATGCCAAGAGGATAAGATCGGCAGCCGGCGCGGCGACCGCCATCGGCTTCGGGGCCTTTATCGTTTCGGCACTGACAGGTCTGCTGGACGAGGAATGGATGCGATTTATCTCGCCTCTGAAATATTTCGATCCGGCGGACGCGCTTAACAGCGGATCATATGAATTTAAATATGCCGTGACAGGCGCGGCGGTGATACTGATATGTATGGGAGCGGCGTACCGACGCTTCGTAAAAAACGACATGAAAGCGATCTAGGGAGGTGAAGACCATGAACATTTTTTTACGTGAAATCAAGAATGATCTGAAGCCTTTTGTTTTCTGGTGCATAGGACTGGTCGTGCTTGTGTTTGCCGGGATGGCCAAATTCACAGGACTCCGGGAGGGCGGCGAAACTGTTAATGCCATGATGGCTGCCTTTCCAAAGCCGCTGCAGGCAATGTTCGGCATGGCTGGTATCAATGTGGCTCAGCTTTCCGGGTATTATGCTGTCATAGTATTTTATGTGATGATATGTATTTCCATATATGGGATTTCCCTCGGCGCCAACGCAGCCGGCAGGGAAACCGTGGACAGAACAAGTGAATTCCTGTTCACCAGACCTGTGAGCAGGAGCAGGGTGCTGGCTGCCAAACTGCTGGCCGGCCTGGTGTACCTGCTCGGTTTCAGCATTTTAAGCTATGCCCTGTCTGCGGCGGCAGTTAGCAGCTTCAGGCTGGGACACGGTATAGACGGCGAGATACGGCTGTATGGGCTGGCGGTGACCATAGTGGGCCTGACCTTCTACGTGTTTGCAGCCATGCTGGTTTCACTGGTCAGACGGACGGAGAAGGGATTTCTGTATGGAAACCTGATATTTGTGGGGACCTTTATCCTGACCATGATCTACGACATGCTGGACAATGGCGGGGCGCTGAGGCTGCTCATACCGATGAGATTCTTTACGGCGCCGGAGATCCTGGACGGACAGCTGAATCCGGCGTTTGCCGCCTTGAGCGCGGTTCTGATATGCCTGTTCACCGTCGTGACCTTCTATTCATTCAACAAAAAAGATTTCAGGTAAAAAATGGATTGACAGTATAGCTATCTTGCATTACAATGTAGCTATACTACTTTGTAATGCAAGATAGGCGGTGGAAAAATGATATCATCACAAATGCTGAAGGGTACCCTTGAGGGCTGCATACTGAAGGTCATCAGCCGGAAGGAGACATATGGGTATGAGATATCCGAAAGCCTGAAGGAATATGGTTTCGCGGACATTTCGGAAGGAACCATATATCCGCTTTTGCTGCGGCTTGAGAAAAACGGGTACATCAGAGCCGATTACAGAGAATCTCCGGTGGGACCCAGACGAAAGTATTTTTCAATAACAGCAGCGGGAGGTCAGGAGCTCGAGAGTTTTGTCTACAGCTGGGAAGAGCTGAAGAAAGCAGTCGACACTTTGTTTGAAAGGATCGAAGAATAATGGGAAGAGATATGAAAAAGCTGAGAAAGCTGAACAACGAACTGGACAAAAAGATCAGCAGTGAAAACCAGCCGGTTTTTACCGACATGATATGCTACATAAGGGGCGCGAGCATATCCGACTATGATCAGGAGCTGGTGCGCCGCGATCTGTCTGAGATGATCATCGATGCACAGAGCAGAGGCGACGGCCTGGATGCAGTAATTGGCAGCGACTACAAGGGCTTCTGCGATGAGGTGATCGGGGCCCTGCCTCCTAAGAGTACCAAGCAGAAGATTATCGACGGAGCGGATATCCTGTGCACCTGCCTTGCCATACTCGGCGCGATTTCCATCATAAGCAGCGGTATTGTCGCGGCAGTAAAGACCGGCAGCATCTCGGCGGTCAGTATCCCCATATCCGTCGGTACGGTGGTGACATTTGCGGTGATCATCATTGCTGCGGTTGCGGTCGTTGAATATATAGTCAGGCATCCATTCGAAGCCGATACAGACAGCATGAAAGGCAGGATAATTGTCGGTATCGCGGCAGGAGGAATGATGGCTGCACTCATACTGATCGGAGTGATCCTGAGAAGCACTTTGTTCACCGTGAATCTGCTGACCGCAGTCCTGGTGGTATTGGCGCTGTTTCTGGCGCATCTGGCACTGGACAGACTGTGATGCGGCAGAAGTCCGGGTACCAACAGCAGGAATTTGTGTTATACTGAAAAAGACAGATCACAGAGAACGAGAGGAGAGCAATGGCAACCAGAGATTTTCATAAAATGAATATGCTTCAGATTTTTATATCGTATTTCAAACCCCACAGGAAACTGTTTTTCCTGGATATGAGCTGCGCGCTGGCCATTTCAGTCATAGACCTGGCCTTTCCGTACATATCAAGATGGTGCATGTATTCGCTGCTGCCGGATAATGCATGGAGAACATTCTGGACGGTCATGGGCGTGGTGTTTGCAGCCTACGTCATAAGATCGTATTTCACGTATATCATAGCCTACTGGGGACACACCTTCGGTATCCGGGTCGAAGCCGATATAAGGCGCGATCTTTTTGGGCATATACAAAAACTGGGCTTTGATTATTTTGACAATAACCGGACGGGGCAGCTGATGAGCAGACTCACCGCGGACCTGTTCGACATAACGGAACTGGCTCATCACGGCCCGGAGGATATTTTCATCTCGGCGGTGACCATCGCCGGTTCCCTGATAATAATGTTCACCATCCAGTGGAGACTGGCGCTGGTGATCGCCCTCATGATACCGGTATTTCTGCTGGTGGTCTGGCGCTGCCGCCGTTCAATGAGCGAGGCTTCGCTGAAGCTTAAACAGACCACGGCTTCGATCAATGCCGACATCGAGTCGGGCCTTTCCGGCATCAAGACGGCGAAAGCCTTTGCCAATGAGGACATGGAGATCAAGAAGTTCGATGAATCCAACGACACCTTCAAGAATTCCAAGAAGCAGTTCTACAAAGCCATGGGAAGGTTCAATGCCTCCATGGAATTCTTTATGTGCATTTTGTCCGTGGCGGTGATAGCCGCCGGCGGAGCTTTAATCATGAGAGGCGAGCTCAACGTCATAGATCTGATAACCTTCAGCCTTTACGTGACCGCCTTTGTCAATCCCATAAGAAAGCTGTCTAATTTCGCCGAACTCTTTGCCAACGGCACTGCCGGACTTCACCGGTTCATAGAGCTGATGAAGACTGAACCGGAGCTGGTCGACGCTGAGGATGCGGAGGAGCTGACCGGGGTCAAAGGCGACATCGATGTGGATCACGTTTCCTTCGCTTACAAAGAGGATCATGATGTGCTCAACGATGTAACCCTGCATATCGCGGCAGGAGAGACGCTGGCGCTGGTGGGCTCGTCGGGCGGAGGCAAGACGACGCTGAGTCAGCTGATACCAAGGTTCTATGATGTCACAGACGGCGCTATCTTAGTTGACGGCAAAGACGTGAGGACCGTGACTCAGGAATCACTGCGCCGGAATATCGGCGTAGTCCAGCAGGATGTATTTTTGTTCGCCGACAGCATAGAAGAGAATATCCGCTACGGACGTCTTGATGCCACGGAAGAGGAAATAAGGGAGGCAGCGAAGCTGGCGGAGATCTATGATGACATCATGGATATGCCGGACGGCTTCGATACCAACGCAGGAGAGCGAGGGCAGCTTTTGTCAGGCGGACAGAAGCAGAGGATATCAATCGCCCGCATTTTCCTGAAAAACCCGCCGGTGCTGATTCTGGACGAGGCAACGTCCGCCCTGGACAGCGTCACCGAGGCGAAGATCCAGGCCACCTTCGATCAGCTTTCCGTAGGCAGGACCACCATCGTCATTGCTCACAGACTTTCCACAGTACGGAACGCGGACAGGATAGCTGTAATTGATGACGGCAGGATCGTGGAGCTGGGAACCAGAGACGAGCTTATAGCCGCAGACGGAGAATACGCAGAACTTGAACGGACACAGGAGTTGAAATAATATGAAACTGAAGAACATACTTATCGTCGTGGACGATATCGAGCGGTCGAGAAAATTCTACCATGACCTTTTCGGGATGAATGTGGTGGTGAACTTCGATGGCAACATGATACTGACTGAGGGACTGGTCCTGCAGGACAAAAAGATCTGGGCCAGGCTGACGGGCGTCGGGCCGGTCGTCGGTAATGCTGATGCCGAGCTGTACTTCGAAGAAAACGACATGGACAGCTTTGTTCAAAAACTGGCAGCATATGAGGGAGAAATCCGCTATCTCAACCCGCTGATGGAGCACGACTGGGGCCAGAGGGTGGTCCGCGTCTACGATCCGGATGGCCACGTCATAGAGGTCGGCGAGGCCATGGAACATGTAGTCAGAAGGTTTATCGACGGAGGCATGAGCCCGGAGGAGGCAGCCGCCAGGACCCAGATGCCCCTGGACAAAGTCCGGGAGATGATATAGCGTTGCGGCATGCTGCAGGGGATGAGGCAAGATAATCAGCGGTTCCCCTGGGAATAGAAAAAAATAGCGCGATGGCAAGTCAGAAACAGGGTTCAGTGGGCGGAATCACTTGCCATGGACAGATAATCAGTGATTCCCCCAGGAATAGAAAAAAATAGCGCGATGGCAAGTCAGAAACAGGGTTTAATGAGCGGAATCACTTGCCATGGACAGATAATCAGCGGTTCCCCCGGGAATAGAAAAAAATAGCGCGATGGCAAGTCAGAAACAGGGTTCAGTGGGCAGAATCACTTGCCATGGACAGATGGATCACTTTTCACCAGAAAATTTCATCAAGAGTTTTGTTCAGAGCTTTACAAATGGCGACACACAATTTCAGCGTGGGATTGTAGTCGCCTTTTTCTATGGCATTGATGGTCTGTCTGGAGACTTCGACGGCATTCGCCAGATCCTGCTGGGACATATCCAGTGCCGCACGGGCGGCCTTTAATTTCAGGTTTTTCATATTGCATCGCCTATTCTTCCGCTGCTTCGCGGGCATCAGCCCGCCTGTCGCAGATATGTTTGGCTATAAGGGCAATGAAAAGTATGCCGCCGGCAATGGCAAAAATAAACGGAATGATGTTAAAATCCCATATTCCGTTTGTATCGAAGCTGTCTGCCCTGAGACCGCTCAGCAGGAAGTTGCCTGAAATCACCGCGATCAGCAGCAGACTCTTGTAATAGCTGTCATCGACTGTGAAATAAGCATCGCTGAAAATGCAGTATATCACGAATACAAGCAGAGAAACGGTGAGAATAAGCGCTATGGAAGCGTATTGACCGAGGTGCAGATACGTGGCCCAGTATGGACCGGTGAACAGATAGACGGTCATGCATATAACCGCCGTGATGAACCCCAGTTTGAAGCCTGTTCCCTGGTTCATGATCTGACGCTCATCATATTTCCTGGTTGATATACCGGTTTCAGATGCTGACATTTTCGGTGACTTTCTTATAGAAAACAAAAAGACTGCACAAGCGGCTGCAAGTATTGCCATCATTATCACAAAGTTTGCATTCATTCAATTATCCTCCACGATGAATAAAGAATCGTTTTATGAGGACAGTATATCATTCGTACGACATTATGTCAAATATATTTGACATCAGATATTGCCGGAACAAAGTGTTACCTGTAGTAATTGATGATCATGAGTTTGAGATCATCCCGTTCGGTATTGCGGTAGGTATGCGTCTTGTTGGAATGGAAGCTGATGCTGTCTCCTGCTTTCAGGGTGTGAGTGCCATCCTCCAGTGTGATCTCAAGGCTTCCGTCGATGACGATGAGGTATTCATCGGTACGTTCATCGTGGCCTTCGGAAACATGGGAGGCTCCCGGCTTCATGGTCATGGAGAACAGTTCAAAATTCCTGTTCTGTGTATTGTGGTAGTAGCAGCACAGCGAGCCTTCACCGTTGTCCAGTTCCTGGACCGCCAGATCGGACAGTGATATGACGGCACCGTGATTCACGTTCTGATCCAGCAGGGCCGTATACGGCACCTGCAGAGCATCGGCGATCTTCCATATGGTATTGATGGAAGGGTTGCTGGTACCTTTTTCTATCTGTGACAGCATGACCTTGCTGACGCCGCACTGAGCGGACAGCTGACCCAGGCTCAGATTCCTCTCTAGCCGCAGCCTTTTCAGATTTTCACCTATTATCAAAGAAATATCCATATTAATTCTCCAAAACTGTTGACTAATATAATTAACAAATGTAAGATATAATTTATCGATACGAATAACAATCGTAAAATATATTATACAGCAGGCGCTGGCGGGAGGCAAGATATGGATGAAAAAGGACGGAATAAAATAGTTTTTACTGATACTGATCTGAGGAAACTGATAGTGCCACTGTTTGTGGAACAGTTTCTCCTGGTTCTGGTGGGCATCGTAGACACCTTTGTGGTCAGCTATGCCGGCGAGGCGGCGGTTTCCGGAGTTTCGCTGGTGAACTCCTTCAATACGGTATTTATTTTTCTGTCGACGGCCCTGGCGTCAGGCGGAGCTGTGATCATCAGCCAGTACATCGGTCACGGTGATATGAGGAAGGCCAGCAGATCTTCGGGACAGCTCCTTACATTTTCCATAGTCAGTTCAATAGCCTTCGCGGCACTGGTGCTTATATTCGACAAACCACTATTGTCGCTTTTGTTCGGAAAGGTGGAGCCGGATGTCATGACCGCCTGCGTCACCTACCTGATCATTTCCGCCTTCTGGTTCCCGGCCCTGGCCGTGTACAACGCCGGCGCCGCCCTCTGCCGCAGCATAGGAAAAGCCAACGTGACCATGTACATCTCTGCCGTGGCGAATGTCGTCAACATAATCGGCGACGTTATCGGTGTATTTGTTCTCCATGGGGGAGTCGCCGGAGTCGCCTATCCGTCCCTGCTTTCCAGGATAGTCTCCGCCGTGGCGGTCACTGTCTACTGCATGAACAAAAAGAACGAGGTGCGTTTTGTCGCGGCCGATGTCTTTGCCTGGGACCGCGCGCTGCTGAAGAAGATACTGGGAATCGCAGTACCTAACGGAGTGGAAAACGGGGTCCATCAGCTGGTAAAGGTGGCACTCAGCAGCGTGGTTTCCCTGTTTGGCACTTATCAGATAGCGGCCAATGGCGTGGCTCAGAGCATCTGGTCTCTGGCGGCACTGATGGGACTTGCCATGGCGCCGGTGTTTACAACGGTCATAGGTCAGTGTATGGGCGCCCGCGACATAGATTCGGCAAACCTGTATTTCAAAAAGCTGATGAAAATAAGCTTTATCCTGTCTGTACTCTGGAACGGCTTCATTTTTGCCATAACACCGATACTGCTGCATTTCTATTCTCTTTCTGCGGAGACGGCCCATCTGGTGTTGATACTGGTGCTGATAAACAACATATTCAACGGTCTGGCGTACCCTTACGCGGGTCCGCTGGGCAGCGGTCTTCGCGCGGCAGGTGACGTAAAATTCACCATGATCGTTTCCGTATCTCTTACCATAGCCGCAAGGCTGTTCTTTTCCATTCTGCTGGGGATCTGGATGAATCTGGGTGTCATAGGCGTTGCCTTTGGCATGAGCATCGATCTGGTCTTCCGCGGCGCTGTCTTCTATATACGGTATAAGAAGCAGACCTGGACGAAATTTCATCTGATTTGACAATTTTGTCAAAAAACATATTGACAAACATCTATGTGAGTGCTATACATATACATAGATAAACGTCTATATGACAAAAATGACAGGAGAAAGATCAATGAAATTAGAAGAAGTAACGATGATATGCAAGGCCCTTGGCGACAGCAACAGACTGCAGATAGTACAGATGCTGACTCAGGGCGAAAAGTGCGCCTGCAATATTCTCGATGCGTTTGATATAACTCAGCCCACAATGTCGCATCATATGAAGATACTCTGCGACTGCGGCCTGGTAAAATGCAGAAAAGAGGGCAAGTGGTGCCATTATTCCATAGACTGTGAGAGATTCAGAGAATTCAAAGCCTTCATCACGGATATTTCATGCTGTGAAGACGTTGCCGGATGCGGCTGCAGCGGATCGGAGTGTGGCTGCAGATGATATGGGATTTCATACAATATCAGATACTGGGCATGAAATGGCTCAACGAACTGATAGGCGGCATTCTGACTTCTGCCGGCCTGGATATAGGCGGCAGATGGGGAGGCAGCATACAGTTTTTTATCTACGATGTGATCAAGATCACCTTCCTGCTGTGTTTCCTGATATTCCTGATCTCGTATATACAGAGCTACTTTCCGCCGGAGAGAAGCAAGAAGATCATGGGAAGGTTCCACGGCATCGGCGCCAACACAACGGGGGCGCTGCTGGGTACCGTGACCCCGTTCTGTTCATGCTCGTCCATCCCTATTTTCATGGGATTCACCAGCGCGGGACTTCCCCTGGGCGTGACATTTTCCTTCCTGATATCGTCACCGATGGTGGATCTTGGTAGTCTGGTTCTGCTCATGAGTATATTCGGCGCCAAGATAGCCATCGTCTATGTGCTGCTGGGACTGGTGGTGGCCGTCATCGGCGGGTCCATCATCGAGAAGATGCGCATGGAGGCCCATGTTGCCGATTTTGTTAAAAACGCAGGCGTAGTCGACGTGGACGCGCCTGAGCTGACGCAGAAGGACAGAGCTGTGTATGCCAAAGACCAGGTGGTATCCACCTTTAAAAAGGTCTTCCCCTATATACTCATCGGCGTGGGAATCGGCGCGGTGATCCACAACTGGATCCCTGAGAGCTTTGTTGAAAGAGCCCTTGGCAGCGGCAACCCGTTCGGGGTGGTCATGGCGACCCTGATCGGCATACCGATGTACGCGGACATATTCGGAAGCATTCCAATCGCGGAAGCTTTGTTATATAAAGGCGCTCAGCTGGGCACGGTACTGTCCTTCATGATGGCGGTGACGACGCTGAGCCTGCCGTCCATGATAATGCTGAGCAAGGCTGTAAAACCTAAGCTTCTGGGGCTGTTCATCCTGATATGCACCATCGGCATTATCCTGGTGGGATATTTCTTCAACGCCTTCCAGTCGCTGTTTATTTAGGAGGCGGTATGGAAAAGCTGAAGATCGCATATATATGCGTGCACAATTCCTGCCGCAGCCAGATGGCTGAGGCTATAACAAAAAAGCTGGCTTCAGATGTGATCGACTGCTGGTCGGGAGGTACTGAAACAAAAGAAAAAATAGATCCGGGCGCGGTGAGCATCATTAAAAAGCTATACGACATCGATATGGAAGAAACCCAGCGCTCCAAGCTGCTGACGGAACTTCCGCCGGTGGATATGGTGGTGACCATGGGCTGCAATGTAGCCTGCCCTGCTCTGGCGGCGGATACAAAGGACGACTGGGGCCTGGAGGATCCAACGGGAAAGCCTGATGATGAATATGAAAAAACTGCCAGGAGCATTGAAGCAAAGGTACTGGAGCTGAGAGCCCGTATCATTTATAACAGGGAGTAGATTTTAGAGAAAGATATAAGATTTTTTCGGCGGTATCTGTCGATATGGGTGGCACTGTGCATGATAGCGGGAGTGCTGCTCGGCAGGTTTCTGCCGGTGATGCTGATACTTGTTAACATCGCGAACAAAACTGTAAAGTGGTTCTCGAAATAATAAAATTGGAGGTAAAGACATGTCATTATTCAAGAAAAAAGAAAACAAAGAGGAGTCCTGCTGCTGCGGAGGCAACTGCACTCCGGAGGATCTGGAAAAGGCTGAAGCTGTCAAAGGCGAGGGCGCCAGGGTGAAGATCCTGGGCAGCGGCTGTGCCAAATGCCAGTCACTGGAGGCGGCAACAAAGGAAGCCCTGACGGAGATGGGCAGGGATATGGCCATCGATCATGTGACCGATTTTGCGCAGATCGCAGCCTACGGCGTCATGACCACGCCGGCGCTGGTAGTCGATGAGAAGGTGGTTTCCTATGGAAAGGTGCTGAAGAAGGACGAAGTTAAAGAAATACTGGAAAAGACCCTGTAACGCGGGCAGGCTGCCGGAAGGCAGCCTGTTTTTTAGTCTTTGAGTGATTCCTTGTAGCTGCAGCCCCAGACGGCCATGGCATCCAGGATGGGATCGAGGCTCATGCCCAGGTCGGTCAGAGTGTACTCCACTCGCGGCGGCACTTCAGCGTAGACATGACGTGTCACCAGTCCCTTGGCTTCCATGTCGCGGAGGTTTGCGGTCAGGACCTTCTGGGATATGTGGCCGATGGATTTCTTCAGCTCGCCGAAGCGGCGGGTCCGGCCCAGCAGGTCACGGATGATCAGGACCTTCCATTTGTTGCCGATAATTGTGAGGGTGGTTTCCACCGGACACGGCGGCAGTTCGTCAAGTTTAATTTTGTTATCCATATAAAACCTCTGCATAATCAAAAGGTATCTTTTAGTAACTAAAGTTACTTAAAGGTGCCTACTTTACAATAAAAACTGATAGGGATATTATGAACCATGAAAACCGGATAGTCAACAGGTGCATTATCAATAAAATGTATGTTCCCTAAAAAGCCGTAAACTGGTATAATGAATTAAATGATGGAGGGCTCGTCATGAAGAATTTAACAGAAAGCCTGAAAACGCTCAGGGAGATCAAGGATATCGCCTTTGCTACAGTTGATGCAGGAGGAAATCCTCAGGTAAGGATCATCGATGTGATGATGGCCGACGAGGATGCTCTTTATTTCTGCACGGCCCGTGGCAAAGATTTTTATTTGGAGCTGATCTCTTCGGGAAAGGTGGCCGCGGTGGCGCTGACAAAAGACTGGGAAATGATAAGGCTCAGCGGTCGGGCGGTGCGTCTTGATGAACAAAAGGAATGGATCGATAAGATCTTTGAGAATAATCCGGCCATGGAGGGAGTTTATCCCGGAGAATCGCGATATATACTGGAGGCCTTTTGCATAGACAGGGGAACGGTGGAGGTTTTCGACCTTTCCGGGCATCCGATATGCAGAAGATCATATTCTCTTGGTGGGGCGGAGATTAACAGCAAAGGTTTTGTGGTAAATAAAAACGAATGCATCAGCTGCGGGATCTGTGCGGAGAAATGTCCCCAGGGCAGTATAATCATGGAAGACAAGGCATTTATCGTGGAGGACCACTGCCTCCACTGCGGGCTCTGCAGCGAGACGTGCCCAAGCGGAGCAATAAAGAGAAGGTAAGATGTTAGAGCAGATCGTCACATATTTTCAGACAAGTTCAGATGAATTCTGGCTCTGCGTCCAGCAGCACATCGAGATATCGATATTGTCGCTGGTCGTAGCCGTGGCCGTTGGTATACCGGCAGGATACGCCTGCACCAGAAGCACCAGAAATGAGCGCCTCATCCAGGGCTTCTTTCAGGGATTGCGGGTTGTGCCGAGTCTTGCGGTGCTCATATTGCTGATCCCGATCATGGGAACAGGGGTAAAGCCTGCCATGGTGGCCCTTACACTGCTGGCGGTGCCGCCGATACTGATGAACACGGTGACAGGTTTCAAGGAAGTCCCGGAAAGCGTCATTGAAGCGGGAAGGGGCATGGGCATGACCGATCGGCAGATACTGTGGAGGGTCAGATTCCCTCTGGCCATGCCGCTGATCATGACGGGGGTCAAAACGGCCATGATCGAGATCATAGCCAGCGCCACCATTGCCACCAAGATCGGAGCCGGAGGACTGGGCGACATCATCGTCACAGGTCTGGGCCTCAACAGGACCGATCTGCTGCTGATAGGAGGTATTTCTGTAGCCCTGCTTTCGATTTCAGCCGGTATTCTGTTCGAACTTCTCGACAGAGTGCTGATGAAATATAAGTTCGTTAGAGTTTAATGAGGAATTATAGGAGAAGAATCATGAAGATCAGGAAAGTTTTGATAGCGCTGCTGGTAGGAGCGGTCGCTGTTACGTTCAGTGCCTGCGGTTCCAAGGGAACCATCAAAGTAGGCTCAAAGGATTTCACGGAGAATCTGATAGTTGCGGAAGTTTATTCACTGGCTCTGGAGGACGCGGGTTATAAGGTCGACAGGCAGTTCAATATTGCCGGCTCTGTTATCCACAAGTCAATCACCAGCGACAAGATAGACATTTACCCGGAATATACAGGTACGGGACTGTTGTCTGTTCTTGGAGAGAAGATGATGACCGACCCGGACAAGGTGTATAAAGAAGTCAAGAAACAGTACAACAAGAAGTATAATATAACATGGCTGGAATATTCTAAAGCCAATGATGGTCAGGGTCTGGTGATCAGGACTGCAGCGGCCAAGAAGTATGGCATCAGTACCATATCCGATCTCCAGAAAAACGCCTCCAAACTGCGCTTTGCTTCACAGGGCGAATTTGACAAGAGATCAGACGGTATACCTGCGCTGACCAAGACCTACGGGCCGTTCAACTGGAAGTCGTCCAAGATATACGACAACGGTCTGAAGTATGAAGTGCTCAAGGAAAACAAGGCCGATGTAGCGCCGGCATATACCACTGAGGGTCAGCTGGTCAACACCAAAGAATTCACACTGCTTACCGATGACAAGCACGTTTGGCCGCCGTACAATCTGGCACCGATCGTGAGAAATTCTGTGCTCAAGCAGTATCCTGATATCGAGAAAGTACTCAACAAGGTGAGCGCTACCCTGACTACCAAGAACGTTACAAAGCTCAACGCCAAGGTGGACGTGGACAAGCAGGAGTATGAAACGGTAGCTAAGGACTACTACGATTCCATTAAAGATAAGCTGTAAAACAGGAGGACATTATGGCCACAGAAGCTATCGTCTTTAACGACGTAAGCAAGAAATTTAACAAGGCAGGATATTACGCCGTTGATCACGTCAGCTTCACGGTCAATGAAGGCGAGTTCATCACCATACTGGGGTCGTCCGGCTGCGGCAAGACTACCCTTCTGAAGATGGTGAACCGGCTCTACGAGCCGGACAGCGGCAGGATAATTTTGTTCGGAGAGGATATCAGCACCGTGGATCCGGTCATCGTGAGACGGCGCATAGGCTATGTCATACAGAATATCGGCCTGTTTCCCCATATGACCATCGCTGACAACATCGCCTCGGTGCCCAGACTTTTGAAATGGGATAAAGACAAAACGGAAGCCCGCATAGATGAGCTGCTGCTGATGGTCGGACTTGAGCCGGCGGAATTTCGCAGGAGATTCCCGTCACAGCTTTCCGGCGGCCAGCAGCAGAGAGTGGGGCTGGCCAGAGCTCTGGCCACATCGCCCAAGATCATGCTCATGGACGAGCCCTTCGGGGCGGTGGACGCCATAACCAGGACATCCCTGCAGGACGAGCTCCTCAGGCTCCACGGAGACCTGAAAAAGACGTTTTTGTTCGTGACTCACGATATCAACGAGGCCTTCAAGCTGGGAGGCCGCACTATAATAATGAACGAGGGGCGCATCTGCCAGTTCGACACGCCTCAGCAGATAATCAGACACCCGGCTGACGATTTTGTCAGATCCCTGGTTCAGTCGGCGGTGACCCAGGAGAAATTCTGGGAGGGCATCGAAATCGGAGAATAGGATGATACAGTTTCTTAGCGTTTATGGAGAAAAGTTGATAATAGCTCTGCTGGAACACATCGAGCTTCTGGCCATCACACTGGTGATTTCGCTGGTGTTTGCGGCCGCTCTTACTGTGCTGGCAGTATACAGCCATCGCACCGGAAGTTTCCTGGTGCACCTTTTCAGCGCCATCTATTCCATACCGAGTCTGGCTTTGTTCGCCATCCTCATACCGGTCACCGGCCTGGGGATGCCCACGGCGATCCTGGTGCTGGTGGTCTACAACCAGTATCTGCTGCTGAGAAATTTCATTGCCGGAATCAATGAAGTGGATCCGGCCATAGTGGATGCGGCTACGGGCATGGGCATGACCAGGATGCAGGTGCTGAAAAATGTTCAGCTGCCTCTGTCGCGGAGGGCCATTTTCACCGGCATACAGCTGGCGGTTATCTCCACCATAGGCATCGGCACCATAGCGGCGCTGATCAATGCAGGCGGTCTGGGCGATGTGCTTTTCGACGGCCTGCGCACCATGAATACGTATAAAATAGTCTGGGGCAGCGCTTTGAGCGCCGGTCTGGCCATAGGAGTAAATGCAGCACTGAACAAAGTGCAGAGGAGGTTGGCTTCATGAATATAGCTCAGTTTACAGTTGAAGAAAAGAGATGCATAGGCTGCGGTCTCTGCACCAAGACGTGTCCCGCCGGGATACTGCATGTGGGAAAAAGCGGCAAGGCGGAAATGGATGACATAACCGGCTTCGGCTGGGGCGGCTGCTGGAAATGCCAGCACTGTCTGGCTATATGTCCGATGGGAGCCATTTCCATCCTGGGCAAGGAGCCGATGAACAGTCTGATGCCGCCTAAACAGGAGCAGGCGGAGATGATGCTGGACGCGCTGATGACCAATCGCCGTTCATGCAGGCACTTCCTCAATCAGAACGTGGATCGGGAGGTCATCGACGGCATGCTGGCCATCCTGCCGGCTGCGCCTAACGGCGGCAACAAAATGCAGGTGCGTTATGCGGTGGTAGACGAGAGGGACAAAATGAAGGCCATCAAGGAACGGGTCTATAATGCCATGCTGGAAAATGCTGCGGCAGGCAGATATCCGGACGGATTCGACAAATCGTCATTTGACGATTTCATGCGGGATGCCGGCCTCGGCGAGGGCAAAACCGATATAGTATTCAGAGGCGCGCCTCACATGTTCATCGCCCATTCCCCGCAGGGCAAAGGTACCTGGGTACAGGACGTGAACATAGCCTCGACCTATTTCGACCTGCTCTGCACATCCCGCGGACTGGGGTCCATCATGATGACCTTCCCTCTGGGAGCTCTCAGGGCAACGCCGGGACTGCTGGAAGAACTTGGCATACCTGAGGATCACTATATCGCCATGGTGGTAGGTTTCGGAAAGCCTATGTACCTGTATACAAGAGGCGTACAGAAGGATATGGAAGAATGAACGATCACGAAAAGAGAGCTTTTCTGATCAGGAGACTGCAGGGCGAGATGCCCATGTATAAGAAGCTGCCCGTGCCCGACGGCGGGGACGAGCAGTGGCAGATGCTGCGGTCACTGATGAACGTCCGCCCGCCTTTACCGGCCAGGGCGGATTTCCTTGCGGTGCAGGATGAGTATTTACAGAAAAAAACCGCTGAAAAGGGCATAGTCGGTATGGAAGATATAGAATCGTCTAATAACGATGAACGGCTCGCCGTCTGGCGCGGAGACATTACCAGGCTGGCGGCGGATGCCATAGTCAATGCAGGAAACAGCGCCATGCTGGGCTGCTTCAGACCGTGCCATTCGTGCATAGATAATATAATCCATACATATGCCGGGGTGCAGCTGCGCCTGGAATGCAATGAAATCATGGAAGCCCAGGGCCACGATGAGCCTGCCGGCGGAGCCAAGATCACCGGCGCATATAATCTGCCCTGCCGTCATGTCATCCATACCGTGGGTCCGATGGTACAGGGCGTCCTGACCGATGGCGACTGTGAGACACTGACCTCTTGCTACCGCTCCTGCCTGGAGCTGGCGGCGGACAACGGCCTGAGGTCCATCGCTTTCTGCTGCATATCCACCGGAGTTTTCGGATTTCCGAAGGCAAGGGCGGCTGAGATAGCCGTAGGGACAGTCAGGGAATGGCTGGACCGGCACGGAGATTCAACCATAGACAAAGTGATATTTAATGTGTTCAAAGAGGAAGATGATGAATTATACAGACAGCTTGTTAAATGAGTTAAGGGAAGCCGATGCCGCTGGAAAACCCGAAAGCAGTCTATGCCTGCGTCAACTATGGCGAAGCTTTTGCCCCTGAGGAACTGGCGGCAAGATCAATAGTCATAGACGGAGATATAGGCGAAGTTTTAAAATCAATATATTACGAGAAGGAGATAACGATATGAGTAAAAAAATTCTTGTTTTGACTGCCAGTTCGCACAAAAACGGCAATACCTTTAAACTGGCGGAGGCTTTCTCAGGGGGGCAGAGTCCGCCGGCAATGAGGTAATGCGGTTCGATACTGCATTTATGAATATAGGTGGGTGTAATGCCTGTAATACCTGTTGGAGCACGGGACCGGCCTGCACTGTCAGAGATGATTTCGCCCAGCTTGAACCGGCGCTGGAGAGCTGTGATGTGCTTTTGATATCGACGCCTCTATTCTGGTTCAGCTTTCCACAGCAGATAAAAGGAGCTATCGACAGGCTTTACGCTTATGGCGGCACAGGCGGTCCGAGACCTTTGACCATCAAAGAGAGCTATTTCTTTGTCTGTGGCGGTGACTCGGATGAAGAAGAATATCAGCCTGTACTGGCAACATATCGAAATATCGCCGGCTATCTTGGCTGGACGGACAAAGGAATCATCCGTACAGGCGGACTGAATGCAGATGGAGATGTGGAAAAGTCAGGTCTGCTTGAAAAAGCCGAAGAGATGGGAAGGAACGTCTGATTGTAACGAATGAATGGATCGGACGACATTTTTTGAAAACCAAATACCCGGGCCGGTATATAACTGCGATTTCATGCAGTGCCGGCGCAGAGAACCGATAATAGTAAGACATTTCAATAACCACTTGAAATGTCTTTTTTATTGGCGTATGCTAGATACAACGGCACTGCATTACATAACAGTGTGAAAGTAACAGCAAGGAAAGGAAAATGAACTATGCCAATAATGGAAATGCTTGAAAGAAACAGCAGGGAACACGGTGACGACATAGCGCTGGTGGAACTGAACCCGGCCATCAAGGATACGCGCAGGATCACCTGGAAGGAATACGAGCTGATGCAGCCGACGACGAACATGCCGTATCGCCGCGAGATATCGTGGCGGGTGTTCAACGAAAAATCCAACAGATTTGCCCATCTGCTCCTGGAGCGCGGCATCAAAAAAGGCGACAAGGTGGGTATACTGCTGATGAACTGCCTGGAGTGGCTGCCGATCTACTTCGGCATACTGAAGACGGGCGCCATCGCGGTACCTCTGAATTTCAGATATTCTTCGGAGGAGATCGAGTACTGCGTCGACAAGGCTGATATTGACATCCTGGTGTTCGGACCGGAATTCATCGGCCGTATCGAGGAGATAGTCGAGAAGCTTTCCAGAAACAGGCTTTTATACTACGTGGGGGCCAACTGTCCGTCATTTGCCGAGAGCTACATACTGCAGGTGGCCAACTGCAAGAGCAACGACCTGCACATAGAGATCAGCGATGACGATTTTGCTGCGATCTATTTTTCGTCGGGCACTACGGGATTCCCGAAGGCCATCCTCCACAGGCACAGAGCACTGGTGCACAGCGCTGTCTGCGAGCAGAACCATCACGGTCAGACCAGAGATGATGTGTTCCTGTGCATACCGCCGCTATATCATACCGGCGCCAAGATGCACTGGTTCGGCAGCCTTTTGTCGGCCGGCAAGGCAGTCCTGCTTAAGGGAACAAAGCCGGACATCATTCTGGATGCTGTCTCCCGGGAGCACTGCACCATAGTCTGGCTGCTGGTGCCATGGGCGCAGGACATCCTGGATGCTCTGGACAGAGGAGATGTGAGGATATCAGATTACGATCTGGATCAGTGGCGGCTGATGCATATCGGCGCCCAGCCGGTGCCACAGAGTCTGATCAGGCACTGGCATGATTATTTTCCGAACCATCAGTACGACACCAACTACGGACTTTCCGAATCCATCGGACCGGGCTGCGTACACCTGGGCGTGGAAAATGTCAACAAAGTGGGCGCTATCGGCGTGCCGGGCTACGGCTGGCAGGTGGAACTCCTCGATGAGGACAGAAACCAGGTCAGACAGGGCGATGTGGGCGAGCTGGCTGTCAGGGGCCCGGGCGTCATGGAATGTTACTACAAGGATCCGGAAGCTACGGCTGAGACCATGCACGGAGACTGGCTTCTGACCGGAGACATGGCCATGCAGGATGAGGACGGCTTCATCTATCTGGTAGACAGAAAGAAGGATGTCATCATCTCCGGAGGAGAGAACATCTACCCGGTACAGATCGAGGACTTCCTTCACAGCTTTGAGCCTGTCAAGGACGTGGCGGTCATCGGACTTCCGGACAAGCGTCTGGGCGAGATATCCGCTGCCATAATAGAAGTGAAGCAGGGCTTTGAGTGCAGCGAGGTCCAGGTCAGGGATTACTGCCTGAAGCTGCCGAGGTACAAGAGGCCGGTGAAGGTGATCTTTGCCGATATCCCGAGAAATCCGACGGGAAAGATAGAAAAACCGAAGCTGCGTGAGATGTATGGAGCGCTGAATATCGTAGGAGAAGAATACAACAGCTGATTTCGGAGGCGAATATATGAAATGGAAAACACCTGAAAAACGTGAATACTACAGTAAATATGAGCAGGTGCCGCTGAAAAACGGGGCCGGATGGTTTGAATGTTATCGGCTGCCCCATGATGTATACTGCATCTGCGAGCCTCAGCATCTTCAGGAGGTCAATGCCTTCCTGATACTGGGAGAGGAGCGGGCCCTGCTGCTGGATACGGGCATGGGTATCGGAGATATCAAAGCTGTGGTGGATGAGCTCTACGACGGCGAGCTCACCGTGGTCAACTGCCATTTCCACTTTGATCACACGGGAGGCAACTGGCAGTTTGACAAGGTCCTGGCGGCCGACGACGAATTCGTCAGAAAGACTGCCGCCCGCGGACTTGCAGGCGCGCCGCTGGCCAACCAGGCCAGCCTGGACATGTTCCTGTTTGACTACCCGCAGGGTTTTGTTCCCACCGAGTACCAGACGAGGCCGTACAACGTGGATTTTGTTCAGGACGGACACTTGTTTGAACTGGGCGGACGGGAGATAGAATTCGTCAGGACACCCGGGCACACGGCAGATCACGCAATGTTGTACGACAGGACCAATGACATTTTGTTCAGCGGCGACATGGTCTACGGCGGCGCCATCTACGTGCAGTTCGACAGCGAATATCTGGGACGTTCCGATATTGTCAAATATATAGAATCCCTGGAAATGATCAGAAAGAGATATCCGCATATAAAGGCGGTCTACGCGTCCCACAACGACATTATCGTACCGCCGGAGCGCATAGACATCATCCACGACGCGCTGGCGGCAGTGCGTGACGGCAAAGTCCAGGGACTGCCTCTCCACGATGCGAAGTACGGATACTACGGCGATCCCATGACGCTGATGGAATATAAATTCGACGGATTTTCCATCATCGCCAGAAATTAAGCAAAAACCAAAAGGATCATGTGAAGCGCAGGGCCTCACATGATCCTTTTGAATTTATTGAGTTAGTTGGGGTTTACGCTGTTTTTTCATCACGTGCCTCTGTTTCCCGAGGCCCGTTCTCCAGAGTCTCAGGTTTATCTGATCTGCTGAAGAAATCCCTGGTCAGTCTGACGACTTCAGGTGAGAGAGCGGCTATGGCGATGAGATTCGGGATCGCCATGAGAGCGTTCAGATTGTCTGATATCTGCCATACCAGGCTAAGCTCCATGTTGGCTCCGATGACCACAAATATGATGAATACTATCTGATAGTACTTGATGCTTCTGGTTCCGAACAGATACTCCATGCATCTGCAGCCATACAGGCTCCAGCCAAGGATGGTGGAAAAGGCGAACATGGTTATGCTCAGGGCCACTACGATGGAAGCTATCTGCGCTCCCATGGTGGACGAGAATGCCATGATGGTAAGATCTGTTCCGGCGGTCTTGCCGTAGAAGCCTTCGGCAAAGCCTGAACAAAGTATGGCCAGTGCAGTCAGCGTGCAGATGACGAAGGTGGTGATGAACACCTCGAATATGCCGAAGAGTCCCTGACGCACCGGGTGATCCACGTTGGCGGAGGCATGGGCGATAGGCGCCGTGCCAAGCCCCGCCTCGTTGCAGAAGACTCCTCTGCCGAAGCCGCTCCTGATGACCTGCAGGATGGCCACACCTGTCATGCCGCCGCCTACCGCGGAGGTGTTGAAGGCACCCTGGAAGATCAGTGAAAATACCCTGCCCATTACATTTGCATGGGAGAACACTATGATCAGAGCGCAGATCATGTACAGTACTGCCATGACCGGCACCAGTTTTTCAGTTACAGCGCCGATCCTGTTGAGGCCGCCGAACAGCACCAGTGCCAGCAGTCCGGCTGTTATGAGTCCTATCACGCAGTAGATCAGCTGCAGCTGTCCGCCGGTGATGGCCGGATCGAAGGATGAGAATATGGAGCCGACCGAGGTGGCGATGGTATTGATCTGCGTCATGTTGCCGATGCCCATGGAGGCGAAGATGGCAAAGAAGCAGAAGGCGCTGCCCAGCCAGGCCCATTTTTGTCCCAGACCGTTCTTTATGTAGTACATCGGACCGCCGATGTATTCGCCGGAAATATTTCTTTCGCGGTACCTGACCGCCAGAGTTATCTCACAGAATTTGGTGCACATGCCGAAGAGAGCTGCCACCCACATCCAGAATATGGCGCCCGGCCCGCCGATGGCAATGGCTCCGGCGACACCGGCGATGCTGCCCGTGCCGATAGTGCCGGCCAGCGCAGTGGTCATGGCCTGAATAGGGGTAAGAGCCCCGTTTTTGACCTCTTTTTTGACAAAGATCTGACCGATGGTCTGCTGCAGCATGAAACCGAACTTTCGGAACTGAACAAAACGCAGCCTGAAGGATAGAAAAATACCGGTACCCGCCAGTAGCAACAGCATCGGCACTCCCCAGACGACGCTGTTGATCTGAGCATTTAAATTGGTTAAGAATTCCATAACGCTTTACTCCTGTCTAACAAAAATTACAAAAAGTTAGAATAATTAATTAACTGGAGTATAAAGCACCGGTTTCGCGTGAATACAAAAAGTTTCAGAAAGTTTCGTTCGTTTTACAGATCCTCGCAGGCGGCAATCAGGGCCACGAGAAATTTTCTGATCCTGACGTTGCCGTGGCGGTCGCTCCTGCCGCGGCAGAAATCCATTTCACGGCGTACCTGCTCAAAATTGTACAGGCTGTTGGCGTAGGTAACAAAGATATCGTTGTCGTAATCCTCCAGCCCCAGGTGTACCAGATTGGTCATGCCGGTGGCTGCTGCCCTGCGGATGCGCTGTTCCATGGTCTTGGGGCTGTCGGAAAAGCGGCTGCAGATGTCCTTCAGAGAAGCATCCTCAAGCTCGTCTTTGTGGTCCAGGTAATAGCTGACCACGGTGACGATGTCCCTGCATCCGGGTTCGCCCGTCAGACCCAGCTGCTGGAGAATGGTCTGCAGTTTTTTCAGTTCCGGACCAGATACGTCATGACTGCTCTTGGGCTCCTCGCCAGATACGGCAAAAAGTGACTGGATCTTATCCACGGTCTGCTGCAGATCCCGGCTCCTGATGACGTTGCCCAGGACGCTGGCAACCTCGATGGCGTTGACCGGTTTCTGAAGGAAGAACTCGATCCCGGCATCATAGGCGCGGGCTATCATATCTTTGGATGAGACCTGCGACAGCATGACAAAGGAAGTGCCGGAACATATCGCCGAGGCTTTTTTAACAAAGGTGATGCCGTCGATCCCCGGCATCAGCAGGTCGACGATAACTATGTCGGGTTTCAGATACCCCAGATCCTCCAGCGCATCGTAGGGCGACTGGGAGCAGCCGCAAACCTGTCCCAGGGACTGTTTCTCGATTATTATCTTTAAAATGCTGGTGACGGAAATATCGTCATCGATCAGATAGATTTTTTTCATGACTTTTCCTCCGACAATCTGCTTTCAGGTATGGTGATAGTAAATGTGGCGCCCCTGCCGCCCTGGTTCAGGAGAATGCTCCCGCCCAGGTTTTGTTCCACGATATCCTTGACGATGGGCAGACCCAGACCCCTGTTGACGACTCCGGTCCGGGAGTCGATCCTGGTCGAGAAACGCGGGTCGAAAATGTGGCTCCTGTATTCCTCAGGGATGCCTGGCCCGTTGTCGTGGAAGATGAAGATGTAGCTGCCGTTCCCCCTGGTCTGGCGGATGCTCATGGCGACCGTGTTTTTATCCGCGGCCTCCACGGCGTTGGTGATCAGATTGTGGAATATGGACAGGAACAGATACGGCTCATCCGTATAAAGCTGATCCTCGCAGTCTATCATGATCAGCGGGGTCTTGCCCGAGGGCTCGAACTCGTGTCTTGCCGCGTTGGTCAGGATGGCAAAGACTTCGTCCAGTTTCATGCCGTCCTCGCTGATCTCTTCTTCCATGGCTTCAGAGAGCCCTCTCATTATCAGCCGGTACTCCTTCTTGATCTCATGGATATCCTTGGCCACCATCAGCGCGTCTGCCGCCGCTTCGGTGCTGCCCGCGCTCTGCAGGCTGTCGTAAAGCTGATACGAGGTGTTCATGGTGGATTCTATCTTCTCTACATTTTTGTTCATCCAGACAACTTCGCCGTTTAACCTGGAGATCAGGATGAGCAGGCGCTCATACCGCTCCGCGTGGGACCTGGACAAAAGGGTCAGCCTGTATCTGGTCAGCAGTTCAAGTATCATCCACAGTATCATTGTCCTGGCGATGGCGACCACGATGATGACCAGCTGGATGTCAAGGGTAAAGGCGTCCATCTGCATGCGGACGCACAACTCCAGCAGGTTGCCCAGATAATCGATGACGGCCACCGTCGGCAGCAGGGTCTGAAGCCTTGGACGGTGCAGGGTGATCTGGTCATACATGAAGAGCATCAGCCCGTAGGCACAGTAAAAAATCGTTTCCGGGAGAAACGAATAGATCTGAAGATCTGTGCCGCCGGTCTCCAGCCAGTGGACCAGTACCCGGGATGCCAGCACGCTGATGGTCACCAGAAAAGTCAGCGGGATTATAGATATCCTGTCGATCAGATAAACAAAAGCCGGCAGGCATATGACTGCGATGGAAATCTTGAAATTATCGGTAAAGACATGGACGTTGATCTGGGCCATGATCACCACTGTCAGCGCCAGAAATATGGTCTGCCTGACCTTGCCCCAGTCTATGCGGTTGTTTTTCATCGGTAATACAGCTCCTTTGTGTGCAAAACAGTAACTCAAGACATTATAGTATATAAGTCGGATTATTTCTACACCGGATTCAGAAAGCGCCGTCTGCTCCTGGTGCCATATTTGTACACAAAGATTCGTGGTTTTATGGTATCATGATCATAAAGGGTGGCAGGTTCACCGGTGGGGAGGATAATTATGAGGAAATCGATCATAGAATGCGGAGACCATCAGGTCTCGTTATATTTGCCGGATGGCGCGGAGGGCAGCGTGCCCATGGTATATTCGTGCATGTTCGGAGATGAGGCCGAGGAAACCGCGGAATGGCTCTTCGAAAAGGAAGGCCCGGCGGCACGTGCTTTGTTCGCGGCCATAAGCGGAGGAAACTGGGACGATCAGCTTTCGCCGTGGCCGGCGCCCAGAGCCTTCAAAGGAGGCAATGATTTCGGAGGCGGGGCAGCCGGGTTCCTTGAGGAGCTCACAGGCGGTATCATGCCGGAGACGGAAAAGGCGGCGGCTGTCATGGGAGTGACGCCGGAGTACAGCGCCATTGCGGGATATTCGCTGGCCGGTCTGTTCGCGGTCTATGCGGTGCTGGCGTCGGATGCTTTCAGGCGTGGCGCTTCGGCATCGGGTTCACTGTGGTTCGACGGTTTTACGGATCACATGGAAAAGTGGAGCGGCACGGCGCCGGAAAAATTCTACTTTTCCCTGGGGAACAAAGAAAAAAATACAAAGAACCAGCGCATGGCGACGGTGGAAGAGCGGACGCTGAAAGCCGAGACCATGATGAGAGGGTTTGGCGCGGAGACCGTATTTGAATCAAATGAGGGCGGACATTTCAGCGAGCCCGAGAGGCGGACGGCCAAAGGCATCAGGTGGATGCTGGGCTGACGCGGCCAGGATATGTTCAGTAACAGCGTTTGCGCAGCCTTGCAACAGCCCGGGATTTGTGATACAATAAGCACCAAATACAAATCGTAAAACCTGGCGGAAGGCGGGTATTTTTTACGGAAAGGAACAAAATGGTCACTAAAGATATTCAACTAAGAGAACTTTTTAAGAACACGGAAAAGTATGCTGACCAGGAGATCGTCGTAAGAGGATGGGTCAGACAGAACAGAAATTCAAACAAATTCGGATTCATCAATTTGAATGACGGAACTTTTTTCCAGCCGGTACAGATAGTATATGAGGCTGACAGGCTTGCCAACTTTGAAGAAGTGGCAAAGGCACCTTTGTCGTCGGCTCTGATGGTCAGAGGAACGCTGACCCTGACGCCGGATGCCAGGCAGCCTTTTGAGATACATGCCAGCGAAGTCGTTATGGAAGCTGACTCTGCTGCGGATTATCCGCTGCAGAACAAAAGGCATTCCATGGAGTTCCTGCGCGAGATCGCGCACCTGAGACCGAGGAGCAACACCTTTGCCGCGGTATTCAGAGTGAGATCACTGGTGGCTTACGCCATCCACAGATTCTTCCAGGAGAGGGATTTTGTTTACGTGCACACCCCGATCATCACGGGCAGCGACGCCGAGGGGGCAGGCGAGATGTTCCAGGTAACGACTCTGGATCTCAACGATCCGCCGAGGACCGAGGACGGAAAGATCGATTATTCCCAGGACTTCTTCGGAAAGGCCACCAACCTGACGGTGAGCGGACAGCTGGAGGCGGAGATATTCGCCCTGGCTTTCAGAAATGTCTATACCTTTGGACCTACTTTCAGAGCTGAAAATTCCAATACGGCAAGACACGCCTCGGAATTCTGGATGATAGAGCCGGAGATCGCCTTTGCCGACCTGGAGGACGACATGCAGGTGGCAGAGGATATGGTCAAATACATCATCAACTACGTGCTGGAAAACGCTCCGGAGGAGATGGAGTTCTTCAATAAATTCGTGGACAAGGGTCTGCTGGACAGGCTGCACCACGTGGTAAGCTCCGACTTTGACAGAGTGCCTTACACCAGGGCGGTGGAGATCCTGCAGAATTCGGGAGAAGAATTCCAGTATCCTGTTGAGTGGGGTATTGACCTGCAGACTGAGCATGAGAGATATCTGACAGAGAAGGTATTCAAAAAGCCTATCTTTGTTACAGATTATCCTAAAGAAATAAAGGCTTTCTATATGAGGCTCAACGACGACGGAAAAACCGTCGCGGCCTGCGATATGCTGGTACCGGGAGTCGGGGAGATCATCGGCGGAAGCCAGAGGGAAGAGCGCCTGGACGTGCTGACTCAGAGGATCAAGGATCTGGGCATGGACGAGAAGGATTACTGGTGGTATCTGGAGCTGCGCAAGTACGGCGGCGTCAAGCACGCGGGCTACGGTCTGGGATTTGAGCGCATGATCATGTATGTGACCGGCATGAGCAACATCAGAGACGTGCTGCCGTTCCCGAGAACGCCTAAGACATCAGAATTCTAATGATTAAAATACCTGAAATGATCTAGTCACTTCAGGTATTGTCAGTTTGGGATCGAACGATATGCATAAATGGGAGGAGACATCATGTTTCTTACGTTGCTGCCCTTTGTCAGCATGGGAGCGGGGCTCATCATCGGCTTTCAGAGGCTGCCAGACAAAGTTTACAAGTGTTTCGACACGGCGTCTACCATAGCGCTTATATTACTGATGTTCGTCATCGGCGGAAACGTGGGCACCAGCAAGGAGGTCATCGCGGAGATCGGCGTGGTCGGCCTCAACTGCATAATAACCTGCCTCTGCGCGGTATTCGGCAGTGTGGCGCTGTGTTTTGTAATAGAGAAGACTATCGTGCCGCTTGGTAAATATCAGGAGCTGCTGCATGAGGAATCCGAGGAAAACGCGGCCCTGGCCGCGGCGGAAGATGATAACAAGAAGAGACGGATAGACCCGATACTGATCATTATAATCGTCAGCGTCTTTGTGGGCATTTTCGTATGCTACGAATGGATGCCGCAGAGTATGACATGGACCCTTACGTACGCGCTCTGGATATCGCTGATAGTGCTGTATACCAGCGTCGGTGTGGGCATGGGGCAGCAGAAGAGCGTCTTCCTGTACATGAAGAAGGTAGGCTTCAGGATACTTTTCTTTGCGATAGGCGTGCTCATCGGAAGTATGGCAGGCGGTGCTTTGTCTACGCTGATAACAGGCATGCCGCTGAAGTATGCTGTCATATCGACCAGCGGCGTCGGTTACTACAGCCTTACGGGAGCGACCATGCTTTCCACCTTCGGTGCCGAGGGCGGGGTATACGGTTTCATGGTGAACGTTTTCCGCGATATTACCACGGTGTCGCTGCTGCCTTTGTTGGCGAAACTGTCAAAGAGTGCGCCGATGGCGTCGGGCGCCGCTGGCTGCATGGACACCATGCTTGTGCCTGTCACGCGGGCCATGGGCCGGGAGCTCGGTCTCATAGCGCTGATCGTCGGCGTCATACTGACATTTGCGGTCCCTGTGCTGCTGCCGATACTGTGCGGCATCTTTTAAACTGAGATTTGTATTGTCAAACTATTCAAAAAGTCGTTGTATACAGACGGCTTTTTTGTTATACTAATCATATCGGCGCGATTGCGCCAGACGGAATTAAAAAGTAGGAGGTCTCATATATGAAGGGCTATACAAGTGAAACTATTAGAAACGTTGCTTTGCTGGGACACGGTGGATGCGGAAAGACAACTTTCCTTGAATCCGCGCTTCTGACTACAGGTGTGATCAAAAAGCTGGGCAAGGTCGAGGACGGAAATACGGTATCCGATTACGATAAAATGGAGATCGAGAAAGGTTATTCGATCAATACTTCCGTCGTTCCAATCGAGTGGAAGGACAGCAAGATCAATTTTATAGATACACCGGGATATTTTGATTTTGTCGGCGAGGTAAACGCCGCGCTGAGAGCTGCAGAGGCTGCAGTTATCCTGGTAGACGCGGGCTCCGGCATCCAGGTTGGAACCGAAGCTGCATGGAAGGCATGTGAGAGGTACAAGACTCCGCGTTTCATCGTTATCAACAAAAGAGACAAGGATGAGTTCGATTTTTATAAAACTTTCGATGAGCTGAAGGAACAGTTTGGAAACACTCTGGTTCCGCTGAGCTGGCCGCTGTCGGCAGAGATCGACGAGGACCTGAAAGAGGCCATCGCGTCAGCCGATGACGAACTCATGGAGAAATATTTCAACGGTGACGAATTCACCGATGAAGAGATCAAGAAGGGCATGGTCAAGGGCATTTCAGAGGGCGTTATCGTTCCGGTATGCTCATCAGCATTCCAGATCGGCGAAGGCGTTGAAGGCCTGCTCGACCTGTTGCTGGCATATGTACCTACACCGCTTCAGCACGGACCATATAAAGGATTCAATGACAGCAACGAGCCTGTTGAAAGGCTGTGCATCACTGACGCTCCTATGTCGGCATTTGTGTTCAAGACCATAGTTGACCCGTTCGTTGGCAAGATTTCGCTCATGAAGGTGGTAACGGGAAAAATGAACTCCGGCACTGAAGTATATAATGAAAGAGCCGGCAAGGCCGAGAAGCTGGGCAAACTGTTCTTCCTGAGAGGTAAAGAGCAGATGGAGCTCAATTATGCGGAAGCAGGAGATATAGTTGCTGTAGCCAAACTGCAGTATACGGTTTCAGGAGATACCCTGTGCGACAAATCCGATATTATCAGATATCTGCCGCTGGATTTCCCGTCACCGAACTATTATATCGCCATCGAAGCTAAAGATAAAAACGATGAGGAGAAGATCGGAACCGGACTCAACCGTCTGAGAGAAGAGGATCCATCATTCGTAATAGAGAGAAATTCTGAGACTCATCAGACGCTGCTGGGCGGACAGGGCGACATTCAGCTCAACATCATCCTGGCCAAGCTGAAGGACAGATTTGGTGTGGAGGTAAATATCGTTCCTCAGAAGATCGCCTACAGAGAGACTATCAAGGGCAGCTCTGATGTACAGGGCAAGCATAAGAAACAGTCCGGCGGCGCAGGACAGTACGGAGACGTTCACATCAGATTCTCCCCTTCACAGCAGGAAGGCCTGGAGTTCGCTGAAGAGCTCTTCGGCGGATCAGTTCCTAAGAACTACGTTCCTGCAGTAGAAAAAGGACTCCAGGAATGCATGGACAAGGGACCTCTGGCAGGCTGCAAGGTCGTAAACGTCAAAGCGGTTCTGTACGACGGCTCTTATCATGAGGTGGATTCCAACGAAGTGTCATTCAAACTGGCAGCTGCTCTTGCATTCAAAAAGGGCATCGTAGAAGCCAAGCCGTGTCTGCTGGAGCCTATAATGCACATGGAAATCTATGTTCCTGACGACTACATGGGCGATGTAATGGGCGACATGAACAAACGCCGCGGCAAGATCCTCGGCATGGAGCCTCAGGACAACGGCGAACAAAAGCTGCTGGCCGAAGCCCCTCAGGCAGAGCTCTTCGACTACTCGCTGGGACTGCGTTCAATGACACAGGGCAGAGGAAACTTTGAACTGAGATTCGAGAGATATGAAGAAGTACCTAAGCAGATGGCAGACAAGATAATCGCTGACCACCAGGCCAATGAAGATAAATAGCATCAGTGAATTTACAGAAGCCCCGCCGCACGGCGGGGTTTTTTGATGCCGGCTGATTATCAATGAGATAATTGAAAAAAGCATCAGACCAGGGCCTTCACTAACCTACCGAAATAATATGTACTGTTCACAAACCGCTTGATATTGATCAATCGTACCCATAAAAGCAACGATTTCGCGGGTAAAACAGGGCAAAATCGCCTTAAAACCCGCTTTTTTCGATAATTTGTGGGGCTAATGGCCGGTATTAATACGATTTGGGCACAGTCAGCGCGGCCGGTCACGAACAGGTCACTCAGCATGTAACTTGCTAACCGGTCCAGTAGCCAGCGGTCATAAGGTAAAATACAGGATTGTCGAATTTTACCTGTGGCTTTTCATCAGAAATAATATATAATTATAACAGCGGAGCGGCCGAAGGCCGACGAGAAGGAGAGACAGTTATGGCGAAAAAAGCAAAGACGGTTTTTGTCTGTCAGGAGTGCGGTTATGAGAGCCCCAAGTGGATGGGACAGTGTATCTGCGGTGCCTGGAATTCCATGGTAGAGGAAAAGGTGCTGGAGGCGCCGGAGAATGACAGCAGAAGAAGATCTTCTGCCCCGGCAGGAGAGGGCGCGAGACCGTCGCCGCTGACCAGGGTGGGTTCAGCGGATTACGCGCGGATAGATACGGGGATCGGAGAATTGAACAGGGTGCTGGGAGGCGGACTGGTCAAGGGCTCGCTGGTGCTCATTTCCGGAGAGCCGGGGATCGGAAAATCGACTCTCATAATACAGGCGGCTGCCAGTATGGCAAAGAGCGAGGGCACAGTACTTTATGTTTCTGGTGAGGAATCTGAGGAACAGATAAAGATGAGGGCCGACAGAGTATGCCCGGATCTGACCGACAGTCTTTTTGTACTGGCGGAAACCAACATGGAGAATATCGTGACGGTATGTGACAATATAAAACCGAAATTTCTGGTCATCGACTCTATTCAGACCATGTATACGCAGGAACTGGATTCTGTACCGGGAAGCGTGTCGCAGGTCAGGGCATGCGGCAACATGCTCATGAAGCTGGGGAAGACGGACAATATTCCCATTTTCATAGTGGCCCATGTGACCAAGAGCGGAGAACTGGCGGGGCCTAAGATCGTTGAGCATCTGGTGGACTGCGTGCTCAACTTTACGGGAGAGCGTGACCATGATTTCAGAATTTTGAGGGCTTATAAGAACCGCTTTGGAACTACGAGTGAAATCGGTGCGTTTCAGATGGAGGAACAGGGGCTCACGGAGATAAGAAATCTGTCGGCCAGTTTCCTGGAAAGTACAGAGGAGAAGGCAGAAGGCTCGATCGTCACAGCTGTCTACGAGGGGAGCAGGCCGGTGCTGCTGGAGATACAGGCGCTGACTGCGGCAGCAAATGTGGGATTTGCCAGAAGGACTGCTGTAGGAGTGGATTACCAGCGACTCAGTATGATACTGGCTGTGCTCGAAAAAAAGCTGGGCATGACTTTGCTGAATCAGGATGTATATGTCAACGTGGTGGGAGGTCTGAAGCCGGACAGCACATCCATAGATCTGGGCGTGGCCCTGGCGGTCTATTCTTCCATCAGGGATACGGTGTGCCCGGTGAGGGCCATAGCCATCGGTGAAGTGGGACTGACCGGGGATCTGAGATCGGTGCAGAATGCGGAGAAGATAGCCATTGAAGCGGAGCGTATGGGTTATGAGATGATCATCATGCCGGAGAAAAATGCCTCGCGCATGGGACGGGAGGTGCTCAGCGGTAAATGCCGGGTCATTGGAGCGCGCAACCTGTTTGACGCCATCGGCGCGTTTAAAGGAGAATACAGATAGCAACAGAAAGGACCGGAGCAGTATGTGCCCCCGGTCCGTTTTTATTTCAGTTTATTTTTTTGTTCTGATCGTCGGAAGCTGGAACCAGAAGGTGCTGCCCTTGCCGACTTCGCTGGTCACATCAAAGTCTGCCTTGTGAAGATTGAGTATCTCCTTGACGATGGACAGGCCCAGTCCGCTGCCGTCGGTAGGACGAACGTGGTGGGTGCTGGATTTGTAGTAGCGCTCCCAGACGTGAGTGACTTCGTCAGGCGCTATGCCCTTGCCGTGGTCAGTTACCGCAAAGCGGACCTTCTTGCCGACGCGGTTCACGTCTACGATGATCTTCTTGTCCTCGCCGCAGTATTTGACCGCGTTATTGATCAGATTGCTCATGACCTGCTTGATCTTGGCTTCATCGCCATTGACCATGAAGGTGGAGCTGTCGCAGTTGAATTCTATATGGTAACCGTCGTTTTCCGTCAGGATGTCATAGGAGGACAAAATGGCCTCCGCCGCTTTTCCGAAATCGAAGGGTGCTTTTTCCAGTACTATCTTGCGCGACTGCATCCTGGAAAGGTTGAGCATGTCGTTTACCAGTGAATTCAGACGATCCGTCTCCTCGATTATGACATTGAGGTGAGCATTGCGCTTAGGCGGGTTGTCTCCGGAAAGATCTCTTATCATTTCCGCATATGATTTGATCATGGTCAGTGGTGTTCGCAGATCGTGGGAAACGTTGGCGATAAGGTCTTTCTGGTACATATCCGTTTTTTCCAGTTCGCTTTCAGCAGTAGTCAGGGTGTCGGCCAGTTCGGTGATCTCCGAATAATGGCCGCCCTGGAATTTAACGTTGTAGTTTCCTTTTCCCATTTCAGCCGCGGAGTTTGTGATGTCCTTGATCGGCTTGGATATCCTGTTGGCCAGGTAAAGAGCCAGGGCCAGAGAAAGGAGAACGGAAATTATGGTTATGTAGACCAGTTGTGACCGCAGGATGTTGATGGTGGACTGTACCGGCTGCAGCGGTGAGAAGATGAACAACGTGTAAGTGCTGGTGCTCTCGTTTCCGTTCAGATAGCACGCGAATTCCAGCATATGGCTGTGTCCCTTGAGGAAGCTGCGCTTGGTCACGCTGCCCAGCTTGCTTTCAGCCAGCTTCTGATTCAGCTCTGCAATGTCCAGAGCGTATTTGCCGCTGAAATTCTGTGTGGCAGGTCCCATATCGTCCTTGGAGTTGGTGCTGATTATAAAGTTGCCGCTGTTGTCCATGACGATGATGGTAAGGTCGTTCTGCATTGACATGGAGCTGATGGTCGACTTCAGATCATCGATGTCATAGTCGGTCGCGGCAAATGAATTCTTGATCTGATTGGCTATACGGCTGGTTTCATTGGATTTCATCTCCTCATAATAAAGATTGAGGAAGGATATCTGAAGCAGCCAGATAAGGCACAGCAAAATAACTGCGAAAGCGATGAAATACGCCCACAGTTTGAACTTTATGCTATTAAGATCTAATTTGCTAATCTTCAAATTCAAATTTATAGCCAACTCCTCTTAAGGTGACAATGAAGTCACGGTATGGTCCAAGTGCGTTTCTTAAATTCTTGATATGTGTGTCGATCGTCCTGTCATCACCGAAGAAGTCGTAGCCCCAGATGTCTGACAGGAGTTTGTCACGTGACAAAGCTATGTTTTTGTTTTCGATGAGGTAGAAGAGGAGATCGTACTCCTTAGGAGTCAGCTCTATCCTCTCGCCGTCCACAGAAACGGTTCTGGCGGCAATATTGATTTCCAGACCATCGAATTTCAGCACGTCAGCCTTGCTCTGGCTGCTGGAGTTCTTACGGGCGAGAACAACGTTGACTCTGGCCATGAGCTCCTTGGGGCTGAACGGCTTTACGATATAGTCATCGATGCCCAGTTCAAAGCCGAAGAGCTTGTCGTATTCCTCTCCTCGTGCCGACAGCATGATAATAGGTATGTCTTTGATTTTCTTGATTTCCTTGCATGTAGAAAAGCCGTCAAGCTTTGGCATCATGATGTCAAGGATGATAAGGTCATAATCGTTAAGCTTGCATAAGCCTACTGCGCTCATACCGTCTGAAGCCTCAGTAACGTCATAACCGTTAAATTCTGCATATTCTCTGATGACCTCGCGGATCTTAGGCTCGTCATCAACTACCAGTAGTTTGTACATGGTAAGCCTCCTTTTGGCATTCAAATTCATAATTAATACTTTTTGTAACATATTAACCAGTTACTGTGTGGATTTAATGAAAATCGTATAGTAATTCTAACACAAATGGTAATTTATTGCAAAACTACTATTAATGCGAGGGTTGACGTGATAAAATTGTTAGATTATACTATTAACATCAAAAACTATGCGCAGGAAGCATTCAATAATTATCCCCTGGCATGGCGAGTAGCGCGCATCGGCGTCAAGATGGAAATCTGAGGGAAAGGGGGAAACAGATTAATGATCAAAAAGTTAATACGAGGCTTTGTTACCATTATAGGTGCGGCGCTTGGCTATGGATGCTGTATGCTTCTGTTCTATTGGGCAAATCACAATGGAGAGAGTGTGGCAAAATACTTTACAGCCACTCAGCAGTTGGGTATAGCGATCACGTTTGCAATTATTTTTGGAATTATTTTTTTCAAGCTTGCACCGGTTCTCGGAAGACAGAGCAACAAAGTGGCCAGTAATATCGAGCATGACCTTCAGGGTGTTTCAGGCAATGTGATCTTTGCAGGAACCATAGGTCTGATCGCAGGACTTCTCATTGCACTGCTGATAACTCAGATATTCACATTTATCACCAACAAGTATGTATATTCGTTCATAGTGATAATAACATACTTCATTTTCGGTTACCTTGGAGTCGTCATTGCCACAAGCAAGGGCAAGGAGATGGCGACGCTGGTACCGTCCAAGAACAAAGCGCAGCCTGAACAGGGTGCCGCGACGGGCAGGTTCGGAAAAGGAAACCGCAAAAAGAGCGATGCCATACCAAAGATATTTGACACGAGTGTCATCATCGACGGCAGGATAGCGGAGATAATGAAGACCGGCTTCCTTGAAGGCCCTATCGTCATCCCGGAATTTGTGCTTGTGGAGCTGAGGCATATCGCCGATTCTTCTGACTCGCTGAAACGCACCAGAGGAAGACGCGGTTTAGATATCCTGAATAAGATCCAGAAAGAATACGGCGTTGAGATCTACAATACCGACAATGAAAAGTCGCTGAAGGAGATACCGGAAGTCGACGTCAAGCTGCTAAAACTGGCTCAGCTGATCAACGGCAAGGTCGTTACCAACGATTTCAACCTGAACAAAGTGGCCGCGATCAACGGCGTCAACGTACTCAACATCAACGAACTGGCCAACTGCCTGAAACCGGTAGTGCTGCCGGGCGAGGAAATGACAGTCAGTCTGGTCAAACAGGGCAAGGATTCAAGCCAGGCCATAGGCTACCTTGATGACGGCACCATGATAGTCGTTGAGGACGGCAGAAAGCAGATCGGCAAAACTGCCAGAATAAACGTGACAAGCGTACTGCAGACATCTGCGGGCAGAATGATATTTGGAAGATTGAAGAATTAGCATGTACAGGAACAAAAAAGTAGCGGCGATAATAGGCGCCGGCGGCTCCGGCAGGCGGATGGCTGCTCCGGTGCCTAAACAGTTTTTGAAGATACACGGCAGGACCATACTGGAGATGTCTGTGGACAGATTTGCCCGGATGACAGCTGTCGACGAGATCATAGTCGTGGTCCCGTCCGGCTATGGAGATCATTGCCGAGAACTTCTGGGTGATGGCGTCAGCATAGTCGAGGGCGGACAGGAGAGACAGGATTCGATATATGCGGCTGTCAGGCTTTTGTCGCAGAAAGGGCTCGCGGCTGATGACATAGTACTGATCCATGACGGGGTGCGACCTTTTGTTACGGCTGATATCATAGAAAATGTCATCGCGGCGGCAGCAGAGTCCGGCGCGGCCATAGCTGCTGTGCCGACCCGCGATACTATACGCCATCTCGATGAGGGCACCCTGGACCGGAGCAGACTTTATAATGTCCAGACTCCCCAGGGCTTCAGATGTTCCATGATAACGGAAGCTTTTCAGCAGGCCTACGCCGATGGATTTTACGGTACAGACGATGCAAGTCTGGTGGAAAGGCTCGGTGTCCGGGTTGAGATCGTGCAGGGCAGCGAGGAGAATATCAAGATCACGACCAGAGCGGATCTGAGGAGCGAAATGAGAGTAGGAACAGGATTCGATGTTCACCGTCTGGTGCAGGGCAGAAAGCTGGTGCTGGGCGGAGTTGAGATACCATATGAACTGGGGCTGCTGGGGCACTCCGACGCGGATGTGCTGATTCACGCCCTGATGGATGCCATGCTGGGGGCGGCTGCTCTCGGCGACATCGGCAAACTCTTTCCGGACAACGATCCGGACTACGAAGGCATATCCAGCATAATTTTACTGGAAAAGGTGAGATCGTCATTGGACGATGCGGGATACACCCTTGCAAATGCTGATATAACGGTGATATGTCAGAAACCGAAGCTGGCTGATTTCATCGACAGAATAAGAGACAATTTAGCAGACGCCCTGGCAGTTTCCAGGGATGTGATAAGCGTCAAGGCGACTACCACTGAAAAGCTTGGATTCACCGGCAGGGGCGAGGGTATCGCCGCCGAGGCAGTCTGCATGATAAAGGAGACAAAATGAGACTATCTAATATGCATTTAAGGACACTCCGCGAAGTTCCTAATGAAGCGGAAATACCGAGTCACATCCTGCTGCTCCGTACCGGCATGATCAGAAAGCTGGTATCGGGAGTTTACGGCTTTATGCCCATGGGATGGAGATCCATCAGGAAGATCGAGGAGATCGTCAGGCAGGAAATGGATGCCAAGGGCGCTGAGGAGATCCACATGTCCGCTGTTCAGCCGGCTGAGCTGTGGCAGGAATCGGGACGCTGGGAAGCCTATGGCCCTGAACTGTGGCGTATAAAAGACAGAAACGGAAGAGATTTCTGCCTTGGACCTACCCACGAGGAGATATTTACTGATCTGATGCGAGATGACATTTCATCCTACAGGCAGCTGCCTAAGATGCTGTATCAGATCCAGACGAAATACAGAGACGAGGCCAGACCGCGTTTCGGACTCATGAGAAGCAGAGAATTCATAATGAAGGACTGCTACTCATTTGATGTGGACAACGAGGGCCTCAACGCCAGCTACGATGCCATGTACGATGCTTATGACAAGATATTCGCCCGCTGCGGCCTCTATTTCAGACCTGTTGAGGCTGATACAGGCGCCATCGGCGGAAGTAATTCCCACGAGTTCACCGCTTTGTCAGAGGTGGGTGAAAGTGAGATCGCTTACTGCGAAAAGTGTAATATGGCGGCAACCGTGGAGAGGGCGGAGTGCATAGATGCGCCTGCTCAGGACGACGTGGAGATGCTGCCGCTGGAGGAGGTAAATACTCCGGGGACCAGGACCATCGAGGCTGTCGCGGACTTCCTCGGTCTTGACCAGACTCAGACCATCAAGGCGCTGCTGTTTGTCACTTATGATGGAGAAGGTGAAGAGAACGGATATGTTGCAGCCTTTGTCAGAGGCGACAGAGAACTGAACATGACCAAGCTGGTCAATGCCCTGGGCATTGCTGAGCATCAGATAGAGTTTGCAGATGAGGAGAAAATGTCGGCGGAAACAGGCTGTGTGGGAGGGTTTACGGGCCCGATCGGACTTCACGGCTGCACCGTTGTGGTGGACAGTGAACTGCCTGGACTGAAGAATCTGTGCGCCGGCGCCTGCAGAGAGAATTATCATCTGAAGAATGTAAATTACGGCAGAGACTACAAGGGCGACATCGTAAAGGATATAAAGAACCTTAAGGAAGGCGATCCGTGTCCTGTATGCGGCGCGCCGATAAAACACGCAAGAGGCATCGAAGTGGGACAGGTTTTCAAGCTGGGCACCAAGTATTCGGAATCCATGAATGCAACCTATCTTGATGAGAACCAGAAAGCCCATCCTATAGTCATGGGCTGCTACGGCATCGGCGTTACCAGAACTCTGGCCGCGATAGTCGAGCAGCATCACGACAAGGACGGAATAATCTGGCCGATGTCAGTGGCTCCGTACCATGTGATCATCACGCTGGTCAAACCGGATGACGAAGTACAGTCAGCTCTTGCGGAGGAGATCTACGAAAAGCTGGAGGCTGTAGGCGTGGAGGTGCTGCTGGACGACAGGAAGGAAAGACCGGGCGTCAAATTCAAGGATGCGGATCTTATCGGTATCCCGGTAAGGATAACGGTAGGCAAGCTTGCAGCAGAGAGCATGGTGGAATACAAACTGCGCCGCGATGCTGAGAAGGAGGAGATAACTGCCTCAGAGGCTGTCTCGAGAGCCATCGAGATCGTCCGTAAGGAGTGCAGAGGCTAAAATATATGAGCGAAAAAACCAGACTGAGAGATAATATGTATCTGCAGTTGTTCTGGACTTTTTTCAAACTGGGACTTTTCACCATAGGCGGAGGAATGGCAATGATACCGCTTATGCAGGGAATAATAGTCGACAAGAAGAAGTGGATGACTGAAGAGGAAATAGTGGACTGTATAGCCGTGAGCCAGGGACTTCCCGGAGTCATAGCAATCAACATGGCCACTTATATAGGTCATCAGAAGAAGGGCGTAGGCGGGGCTGTAGCTGCAACGATCGGCGTGATACTGCCCAGCCTGGTGATAATAATTGCGGTGGTGGAGCTGCTGAGAGGAATCGGTGATAACCGGTACGTCAACGGGGCTCTGACCGGGATCAAGGCCGCGGCTACAGGTCTCATCGCGTATTCGGCGTACAAGGTGGGAGTTCAGGTGCTGAAGGGACCGTTCCAGTGGGTACTGGCGGCTGCGGCATTCGGAGCCATCATTCTGCTGGATGTCAACGCGGTATGGGTAATACTTGCCGGCATAGCGCTGGGACTGATCTACGAACATTTTGTTCAGAAGAAAGCCGGGAAAGCCGGTGATGAGAGATGATCTACATCAAGCTTTTTCTGGTCTTTGCCAAGATAGGAGTTTTCGGTTTTGGCGGAGGAATGGCCATGCTGCCTATGATATATCAGGGCGCGCGGGACTTTCAGCTGATGTCGGCCGGAGAGTTTTCCAATCTGGTGGCCATTTCACAGGTAACGCCGGGACCGCTGGCGGTGAACGCCGCCACATATGTGGGTTACAACTGCGCGGGCGTCGCCGGTGCAGTGATAGCGACTATGGGCGTTGCCGTGCCGTCATTCATCCTGGTGATAATCACCTGTTATTTTATCAATAAATTCAAAGAGAGCACAGCCATAGAGGGGGCTTTCGCGGGCATCAGGCCTGTGACAGTCGGTTTACTCGCTTCAGCAGTTGTTTTTATGGGACAAAGCGCATTTACTGAGCTTGCCCCGGTGCCGGTCCTGATCTGCGCGGCCAGCGTGATCCTGATAGGCAAATTCAAGGTGAACCCGATAGCCATAGTGATAGGCGCGGGGGTGATAGGAGCGTTTTTATGTGGGTAGGCGGAGTTAGAGTTATACTCGTTAATGAAAAGAATGAAATACTCATGGTCAGACAGCATCATGAGAACCGAGACATCTGGATGGTGCCGGGAGGCGCCATAGAGGATGGAGAAAATTCGGTGGAGGCTGCCATTCGCGAGGCCAAAGAGGAAACGGGACTGGATATAACGGTCAGAGGCGTCGCCTGGCATGTTGAAGAGGTATCGCCTGAAAGAGGGCAGAGATTCGTGAACTACATGATCGGCGCCATAGTCGGCGGCAGTCTGGAACTGGGCAGCGATCCTGAACTTCCGGATAACGGACAGGTGCTGCGCGAGGTCAGATTCCTGTCCAGGGATGAGATCAGCAAGCTGGAATATGTTTATCCTAAATTCTTCAATGAAGAGATCTGGGATATTCTCCACGAGGAGTTCAATGGAAAAACCAATTATAAGCTTCACGAGCCGTGGAGTGGAAAATAAAAGCAAAGAGAGGAAAGAGATATGAAAAAGGTAATCATTGAGATGGAAAACGGCGGTGTAATGAGCGGTGAGCTGTATGAGGATATCGCGCCGATAACAGTTGAGAATTTTGAGAAGCTGGCCAAGGATGGTTTTTATGACGGACTGACATTCCACAGAGTTATTCCGGGATTCATGATCCAGGGCGGATGCCCTGACGGCAACGGTATGGGAGGCCCGGGATATACCATCAAGGGAGAGTTCACATCAAACGGCTTTAAAAACGATCTGAAACATACCGAGGGAGTTTTGTCCATGGCAAGAACCATGGTGCCTGATTCGGCGGGGTCACAGTTCTTTATAATGGTAGCTGACGCGCCGCATCTTGACGGAGAGTATGCCGCTTTCGGAAAGATCACTGAAGGACTTGATGTGGCACAGGCTATTGTCAACGTGCCGGCAGACAGAATGGACAGACCTGTAGAGCCTGTGATCATAAAAACTATAACGGTTGAATAAATTAATTGAGTAAAGCACGCGTTTCTGGGTATAAATAATGGTAATTCTAGAATGAAAGGTCGATCGAGAAAATGGGATTTCTAAAGGATATTCATGAAGACATTCAAACAGTGGTAAAAAAGGACCCGGCAGCAAGAAATGAGCTGGAGGTCCTGATGTGCTATCCTGGAGTCTGGGCGCTGATATGGCATAAGCCTGCACACTGGCTCTATAAGCACGATTTTAAGCTGCTTGCAAGACTCATATCGCAGGAAGCGCGCAAGAACACAGGGATAGAGATACATCCCGGCGCCAAGATAGGCAAAAGATGTTTTATCGACCATGGCATGGGTGTTGTGATCGGTGAAACCACGGAGATCGGAGACGACTGTACACTGTATCAGGGCATTACCCTTGGCGGTACAGGCAAGGAGAAGGGCAAGCGACATCCGACACTGGGCAACAGAGTGGTTGTAAGCTCAGGCGCCAAGGTCCTGGGACCGTTTAAGGTCGGGGACGACGTCAAGATAGGCTCTGGTTCGGTGGTGCTCAAGGAAATCCCCAGCGGATGTACCGTTGTAGGCGTTCCGGGCAAGGTGGTCAAGCGTTACGGTGAGAGCACCGATGACCTTAACCAGGTGGATCTGCCGGATCCTGTAGATGTTGAACTGGAGTGCCTGCGCAGACGTATAGTCATGCTGGAGAACAAAATAAACCAGATGGCCAGAGAAGGACAGGACGTACCGGGGAACAACACCATACCGTTAAAACAAGATAAGAAAACTGAAACATCAGGCAATCACGCTGATAAAGCAAGAGGTAACGAAGAGGATGAAGATTTACAATACGCTGAGTAGAAAAAAAGAAGAATTTGTGCCGTTAAAGGAAGGCGAGGTATCCATATACGTCTGCGGACCTACGGTTTACAATTTCTTTCATATAGGTAACGCAAGACCGCTGGTGGTCTTCGACACCTTCAGAAAATACATGGAATACAGAGGCTATAAGGTGAAATACGTACAGAATTTCACCGATGTCGACGACAAGATCATCAACAGAGCCAAGGAAGAGAAGATCACAGCGCCGGAGGTTTCCGAGAAGTACATCAGGGAATACTTTGAGGACGCGGGAGCGCTTAATGTGCGCAAGGCAGATGTTCACCCCAAGGTTTCGGAGCATATCGCCGAGATCATTTCCTTTGTTCAGACACTCATAGACAAGGGTTTTGCCTATGAAGCCGATGGCGATGTATATTTTTCCACGAGAAAGTTTCCGGAATACGGCAAGCTTTCCGGTCAGAACATAGACGACCTGGAGTCGGGCGCGAGGATAGCAATAGGAGAAGTGAAACAGGATCCTCTTGATTTTGCACTCTGGAAGGCGCGCAAGGAAGAAAGCGAGATCGCGTGGGAGTCCCCTTGGGGCATGGGCAGACCGGGCTGGCACATCGAGTGCTCCGCCATGTCCAAGAAGCACCTGGGACCTACCATAGACATTCATGCCGGCGGACAGGATCTGCAGTTCCCGCACCACGAGAACGAGATCGCTCAGTCAGAGTGCTGCAACGGCGCTCCGTTCGCTCACTACTGGATGCACAACGCTTATATAACTATGGATAAAGAGAAGATGTCCAAATCCAAAGGCAATTTCTTTACGGTAAGAGACATCAGAAAGAAGTATTCCGGAGAGGAGATCAGATTCTTCCTGCTCTCAGGCCAGTACAGAAGTCCGATCGACTTCAGCGATGCTCTAATGGAGCAGTCGAGAAACAGCCTGGAGAGAATGAAGAACTGCAAGGACAATCTGGTTTATCTGACAAAGTCAGGCAGCGAGGACGACATGACGGCCACTGAAAAAGCTGCACTTGATGGATATGACAAATACAGACAGGCCTTTATCGAAGCCATGGACGATGATCTCAACACTGCCGATGGCATCAGCGCGGTATTCGAACTGATCACCGCCATAAACACTGCAGTGGCAGACGGCGCGACCCGTAAATTCGCGCAGGCATCCCTTGAGACGCTGATGGAGTTCTGCAATGTACTGGGACTTCTGCAGGCAGAGGCAGAGGACGACACCGTGGATCCTGAGATCCAGAAGCTGATAGATGAGAGACAGGAAGCGCGCAAGGCCAGGAACTTTGCCCGCGCCGACGAGATCAGAGATCAGCTGAAGGCCCAGGGAATCACCCTTAAGGATACTCCGCAGGGTGTGCAGATAATCAAAGAGTAAATATGATAGAAGTAAATTCTAAGGTAAGTAATACGACGGCACTCGCTTATATAGGAGATGCCGTCTATGAACTATATATAAGAAAATATGTCATGGAGAACGGCCCTGTTCGGGTGGATAAGCTGAACAAAATGGCCATCTCCTATGTTTGCGCGGATGGACAGGCCAAGGCAGCCAGAGAGCTGATGGAGGGTTTTCTGACCGATGAGGAAAGAAACCTTCTGAAGAGGGGACGCAACCACACCAACACCAATAAGCCGAGAGGCTCCACACCCATAGCGTACAAGCTGGCTACGGGATTTGAAGCTCTTGTCGGTTATCTTTACCTGAGCGGTGATGAGAAGCGTCTGGAAGAGGTCATGGCGGAAGCAGCCAGGATAATTGAAACGAGGTAAATAATGAGCAGAGCGGATGTATTATTTGTTGATATGTGCAGAGGCATCCTGGATCACGGGTATTCCACCGAGGGCCAGGCTGTCAGGGCCAGATGGGAGGACGGTTCTCCCGCCTATACCATCAAAAACTTCGGAGTGGTCAACAGATACGATCTTTCCGAGGAATTTCCTGCAGTCACTCTGCGCCGTACGGCCATTAAGTCGGCGGTGGACGAGGTCCTCTGGATATGGCAGAAAAAATCCAATAACATACATGAACTGAAAAGCGGGATCTGGGACGAGTGGGCCGACAAAGACGGCTCCATAGGCAAGGCTTACGGCTACCAGATGGGAGTGAAATATAAATTCGCCCAGGGCGAGATGGATCAGGTGGACAATGTGATCTGGCAGCTGAAAAACGCTCCCCAGTCACGCCGCATCATGACCAACATCTACAATTTCAGTGATCTTTCCGAGATGAACCTGGAGCCATGCGCCTACAGCATGACCTTCAACGTGACCGGAAACAGGCTCAACGCCATACTGAATCAGCGCTCCCAGGATATACTGGCAGCCAACAACTGGAACGTGGTACAGTACTCCGTACTGATGATGATGCTGGCACAGGTCTGCGGTCTGGTGCCCGGCGAGCTGGTACACGTCATCGCCGACGCCCACATCTACGACAGACACGTGCCGGTCATAGAGGAACTGATCAAAAGACCTCAGTATCCGGCTCCGAAATTTCACCTGAACCCGGATATCACTGATTTTTACGACTTTACCACCGACGATATCATGGTGGAAGATTATAAATTCGGTGAGCAGATAAAGAATATACCAATCGCGGTTTAATGGAGGACATATGAATCTGATTTTAGCAGCTGACGAGAACTGGGCCATAGGTTACAAAGGCGGGCTCCTCTGCCATATCCCGGGAGACCTGAAGTTTTTCAAAGAGCAGACAAGCGGCAGTACTGTGGTCATGGGCAGAGCGACACTGGAAAGCCTCCCGGGAAGCAAGGGCCTTCCCGGACGTACCAATATAGTTCTGACGGGGAACAAAGATTTCGCCGCGGAGAGGGTCCAGATAGTGGTCCATTCCATGGAGGAGCTGACTGAGGAACTGAAAAAACACGACGATGTCTTTGTCATAGGCGGTGAAAGCGTATACAAAACACTGCTGCCTCTCTGTGATACCTGTTACATCACCAGGATATATGAGCAGTTTCCGGCCGACAGATATTTTGTCGATCTGGATGTCGATGTGAATTTTAAGGTGACCTGGAAAAGTGATATGAAGGAGGAGAACGGGATCAGATACCGTTTTTTCAAATATGAAAGAAAACACTAAGAAAGACATGATAATCGGGCGCAACCCGGTACTTGAGGCGCTGAAAAGCGGACGCGACATGGACAGACTTCTCGTGCAGAAGGGTGCCGGCGGATCCATGGGGAAAATAGTTTCCATGGCCAGATCCCGCGGCGTCATTATCCAGAACGTGGACAAAAATATACTGGACAAGGATGCGGGCAGCGGCGCTCATCAGGGCGTCATCGCCTTTGTTTCCGCGTATGAATATGCTACCATTGACGATATTTTCGCTCTGGCGGAAAAACGCGGCGAGGACCCTTTTGTCATAGTGCTTGACGAGCTGGAGGATCCCCACAATCTGGGCGCTATCATGAGAACGGCTGAATGCGCCGGAGCCCATGGCATAATAATTTCCAAGCGCCGAGCCAGCGGCATCACGGAAACCGTGGCCAAGACATCGGCTGGGGCCGTAGAATATCTGCCATGCGCCAGAGTGGCCAATATCGGCCAGGCGGTAGATAATCTGAAAAAACGCGGCGTATGGGTCTACGCCTGCGACATGGACGGCGTCAATTATTACGAGCAGGACCTGAGCGGAAGCGTTGCGCTGGTCATCGGCAATGAAGGCGCGGGGATAAGCCGGCTGGTAAGGGAAAAGTGCGACTATACCATTTCCATACCTATGGTCGGCAGTATATCGTCACTGAACGCCTCCAACGCGGCCGCTGTTTTGATGTATGAAGTCAGGAAACAGAGAGATGGAAAACGAGTTTAACATTCTCAAAGACGAGGAACTGGTTATAATGGCTCACGAAGGCAGCACCACTGCTGAAGAGTTTCTCATAAGAAAGTACAAAGGACTGGCCAGAGTCAAGGCGCAGCAGTATTTTATCGTGGGCGCTGACAACGATGATGTGATGCAGGAAGGCATGATAGGGATTTTTGAAGCCATCCGTGATTACGATGTTGACAGCGAGGCGTCATTCCGGACATTTGCCGAACTCTGCGTAACGCGGCAGATCATCAGCGCAATCAAGCGCGCCAACCGTAAGAAACATCAGATACTCAACGATTCCCTGTCTCTCAACAGCGAGGACAAAAATGCCGACGATGCCGGAGACGCGCTGCTGGAACATATTGCGGCAGGTGAAGGAGTGGATCCTGAGTCACTGACACTGATGAACGAAGTCACATCATATCTCAAGGCTGACGGACTGGATGTGCTGAGTCCCTTCGAGAACAAAGTGTGGACAGAGATGCGCCGCGGTCTGACATACAGGGAAATTGCAGAGGCCCTCGGCAAAACACCGAAATCAGTCGATAACGCCATACAACGCATAAAGAAGAAAATTTACGAATTTCTAGAGTATTGAAGAGGCAAAATCAATTGACAATCCGCCGAAAATATAGTACGATTACAATATTGCGACAGGCTGTTGTAGCTCAGTAGGTAGAGCACTTCCTTGGTAAGGAAGAGGTTCGGCAGTTCGAATCTGCTCAACAGCTCCAAATAATTTTGTAGTTATGGTAAAAGGAGTAAGGAAAAATGGCAAAACAGAAATATGAAAGAACCAAACCGCATATCAACATCGGTACTATCGGCCATGTAGACCATGGTAAGACAACGCTGACAGCAGCGATCACAAAAGTACTGCATCAGAAGTATGCACTGGGAGCAGACGTAGAATTCGACCAGATCGACAAAGCACCGGAAGAGAAGGAAAGAGGAATCACTATTTCCACAGCACACGTAGAGTATGAAACACCAAACAGACATTATGCTCACGTAGACTGCCCGGGCCATGCCGACTATGTAAAGAACATGATCACAGGAGCAGCTCAGATGGACGGAGCAATCCTGGTAGTAGCAGCAACAGACGGACCAATGCCACAGACGAGAGAGCACATCCTGCTTTCAAGACAGGTAGGCGTACCATACATCATCGTATTCCTGAACAAATGTGACATGGTAGACGACGACGAACTTCTTGATCTGGTAGAGATGGAAGTAAGAGAACTGCTGTCAGAGTATGAATTCCCAGGCGATGACACACCTATCATCAGAGGATCAGCGCTGAAAGCACTGGAAGATCCTACAAGTGAGTGGGCAGACAGCATCATCGAGCTTATGGAAGCAGTAGACAGCTACATTCCAGAGCCGGAGAGAGACAATGACAAACCGTTCCTGATGCCTGTAGAGGACGTATTCTCGATCACAGGAAGAGGAACAGTAGCAACAGGAAGAGTAGAAAGAGGAATGCTGAAGGTCGGCGATGAAGTAGAGATCGTAGGACTGTCAGATGAGAAGAGAAAGGTAGTAGTAACCGGACTCGAGATGTTCAGAAAGATCCTGGACGACGCAGAGACAGGCGACAATATCGGAGCACTGCTGAGAGGCGTACAGAGAGACGAGATCGAAAGAGGCCAGGTACTGGCAGCACCGGGATCAATCCATCCTCATACAAAGTTCAAGGGCCAGGTATACGTACTGAAGAAGGAAGAGGGCGGACGCCATACACCATTCTTCAACGGATACAGACCACAGTTCTATTTCAGAACAACAGACGTAACGGGAGATCTGCAGTTGCCTGAAGGTACAGAGATGTGCATGCCTGGAGACAACGTAGTAATGACGATCAGCCTGATCACACCGATAGCAATCGAAGAAGGACTGAGATTCGCCATCAGAGAAGGTGGAAGAACAGTAGGATCCGGAGTTGTTACAGAAGTAATCGAGTAGGGAGACCTGTTCAAATACGAAAAGCACCCAAACGGGTGCTTTTTGCATGCAGAAAACCAGAGACTGGCGATCCCTGAGGAACTGGATCTATTACAACGGCAGAGCCGACTGGCGATCATCCGCATTTTTCGGAGCATGTTACAGAATATAGAACAATAATCCTCGATGATAGCCAGAATCATACTTCGGATGACACTATCCGGCGATCATCCGCAGTTTTCGGAGCATGTTACAGAATATCGGATAATAATCCCCGATGATAGCCAGAATCATACTTCGGATGACACTATCCGGCGATCATCTGCCGATTTCGGAGCATGTTACAGAATATCGGATAATAATCCCTGATGATAGCCAGAATCATGCTACGGATGACACTATCCGGCGATCATCTGCCGATTTCGGAGCATGTTACAGAATATCGGATAATAATCCCTGATGATAGCCGTCTCGTCAGCGTGCCTGCAAGCCCACCATGGCAAACTGGAATTCACCTCATAAAACTGACTAAAATCATCAAAAAGTTGCGGAATTTCAAGTAATATTGTATAATAATTTAGTTACGCAAGGTTATTTATAGCAGGCGTTGGGAGGATGAATGGAAAATATCATCAGGATCGAAAATCTGATATTTGAATATATGCGTGAGGAAGGCCAGGAGCCGGTAAGGGCTATCAACAACATTACGCTTGATATAGCGGAGGGGAGTTTTACGGCCATCATCGGGCAGAACGGATCGGGCAAGTCAACGCTGGCGAAGAACCTGAACGGGCTGCTGCTGCCTACGGGTGGCGCTATATACGTCAACGGCTGGGATACCAGGGACGATGAACATGTTTGGGACGTAAGGCAGACTGCCGGCATGGTATTTCAGAATCCGGACAATCAGCTGGTTTCGTCCATAGTTGAGGACGATGTTGCTTTCGGGCCGGAAAACCTGGGGGTCGACCCCAAGCTCATAAGAGAGCGCGTTGATAAGGCTCTGGATTCGGTCAACATGGGAGAGTATAAGCGGAAGGCCCCGCATCTTCTGTCGGGCGGACAGAAACAGCGTATTGCCATAGCGGGAGTGGTCGCGATGCGGCCCAAGTGTATCATATTCGATGAACCGACCGCCATGCTTGACCCGCGGGGACGCAGCGAAATAATGGAAATAATCAGAGATCTGCACAGAGACGGTATCACCGTGGTGCTCATAACACATTTCATGGATGAGGCGGTCAAGGCTGACAGAGTCATCATCATGAACAAAGGCGAGCTGCTCCTTGACGGCACGCCTGAGGAGGTCTTTGAACAAAACGAACTTATAAGGTCTGTCAATCTGGACGTGCCTATAGCGGTTGAACTGGCATCAAGACTGAGGAGCCGCGGCATCAAGGTGCCGAAGAACGTTATAACGATAGAGGAAATGGTTGAATTCGTATGTCAATACAGGTAAGAAATCTTTCACATATTTACAGCAAGGGACTTCCCGATGAACAGCTTGCTCTGGACAATATCAACTTTGATATATATGACGGCGAAGTGGTGGGCATCATCGGTCACACGGGTTCGGGAAAATCGACCCTTCTTCAGCATCTCAACGGACTGCTCAAGCCGGAGGACGGCACCATAATCGTCGGCGGCGTGGACATCACCAAGCCGGGAGTGGCCATGAGGGATATAAGAAGACGCGTCGGGCTGGTGTTCCAGTATCCGGAATATCAGCTCTTTGAGGAGACGGTAGCACTTGATGTGGCATTTGGACCGAAGAATCTGGGGCTGCGTCAGGATGAGATAGACGACAGGGTCCAGGAAGCTCTTGAGCTGGTGGGACTGGACTATGAGGAAGTAAAGGACAGATCGCCTTTTGATCTTTCCGGTGGACAAAAAAGACGTGTAGCCATAGCCGGAGTCATTGCAATGAAACCGCAGGTCCTCATACTGGACGAACCGACCGCAGGACTTGATCCGGGCGCTCATAAAGAGATCATGAACATGATCAAAGAGGTACACGGTTCGGAACACAACATAATTATTTTTGTTTCTCACAACATGGCGGATGTGGCGGAACTTTCCGACAAGGTCATGGTCATGGACAGGGGCAAGCTGATCACGGTGGGCACGCCGACGGAAGTATTTGCGCAGAGGAACAGACTGGCGGCCATCGGACTGGACGTGCCGCCGGTAACGGATATGATGTATATGCTTAAGGAACGCGGGATCTCCGTCAGCACCAACGTACTGAATATTAAGGAAGCAGAGGAAGAACTTTACAGATATTTTCAAGGAATAAGGACTAAATGATAAGAGACATCACGCTGGGGCAGTATTACCCCGGGGATTCCGTCATTCACAGACTGGACCCCAGAATAAAAATAATAGCTACGGTGCTATACATCATCGAGCTGTTCATAGTGAATTCTTTCATGGGATTCGGTGTCTGCGCCATAGTTCTGCTGGCTGCCGTAGCACTTTCCAAAGTGCCGCTCAGTTTCATAATGCGGGGACTGAAGCCGATACTGATCATATTGCTGTTTACTTTTTTTCTTAATATTTTCATGCTGGACGGAAAAATACTGTGGCAGCTGGGATTTTTGAAGATCACTGACAAAGGACTGTATACGGCGGTGTTCATGAGTATCAGACTGATACTGCTCATAATCGGGTCATCGCTGCTGACACTGGCTACAACGCCAATAAGTCTTACGGACGGCATAGAAAGACTGTTGACGCCGCTGCAGAAGATAGGCGTTCCGACCCATGAGATAGCAATGATGATGTCCATCGCCCTGAGATTCATACCTACGCTGCTTGAAGAGACGGATAAGATAATGAAGGCGCAGCAGGCAAGGGGCGCTGATTTTGAGAGCGGAAATATATTTGCCCGCGCCAAATCGCTGATACCTATTCTGGTGCCGCTTTTTGTCAGCGCGTTCAGGATCGCTCAGGATCTAGCCATGGCCATGGAAGCAAGGTGCTACCGCGGCGGAAAGGGCAGAACCAGACTCCACGAGATGAAGATGAAGAAAAGGGACATCTGGTGCCTAATAGGTATCAATGCCTTTCTCGGCATAGTGATAGCCGAAAGGATTTTTTTAGGTTGAGTATGACAGGAGGCCTTATTTGAGACAAAGGCGTATAAAAAATGTTGACGAAAAGATCATGACTCATGGTTCATTTCTCATAGAAGATCCGCATGAGTTTAAGGGACGCTGGACAGATGCGGTGCCGGGGGAAGGCCCTTTGTACATCGAGATCGGCTGCGGCAAGGGTAAATTCATCACCGGGCTGGCTGTAAGAAACCCGGAGAGGCGTTTTATCGGCTTTGAGGGTCATCAGAGCGTGGCGCTCCATGCGCTGGAAAAGGCAGAGAGCCTGGAGTGCGGCAACGTTCATTTTGTTCTTCAGTATGTAAACGGGCTGACGGAGATATTCGACAAAGGGGAAATAGACGGCATTTATCTCAACTTCAGCGATCCATGGCCAAAGGCCAGGCATGAAAAGCGCAGGCTCACCTGTGGACCAAGGCTCCGCGAATATTCAGCAGTGCTGAAGCCGGGCGGTTTTATCGAGTTCAAGACAGACAACGACGGACTGTTTGAGTATTCCATCGATGAGATCAGAAAACAGGAGGACATGGAGATACTGGAGCTTAGCCGCGATCTGCATGGTGATTTCCCGGAGGAGTCCATCGTGACTACGGAATACGAGGAAAAGTTTTCAGCGGCAGGCAAAAAAATAAACTATGTACGGATAAAGACCTTGTAATAATCACATGTTGAGGCTATAATAAATGTTAATTCATTTTTGTAAATAACAAGGAGGCGGGATGTATGGCTGAGTATATTATGGCAGCGCAAAACGGCAGGAAGATACCTGAGGAAGATGTTATCTTCGGGATCAGCCGCAGAGCAAATGAGATGATCCAGAGTGCAGGGGAGGAAAACGTTATCAATGCAACGATCGGAGCTCTTCTGGACGATGATGGGGAACTGATAGTTCTTTCATCGGTGGATGATGTTTTCATGGGCCTTGAACCCACTGAATATGCGCAGTATGCGCCGATCGGAGGAACACCCGCGTTCAGGGCGGCAGCCATCAGGGCGGCGCTGAAAAGCTATGTTCCCAAGGGGCAGGTGCGCGCGGTGGCGACTCCGGGCGGTACGGGAGCACTGAGAAATACAGTTGCCAACTATTCGTGCCCCGGGGATCAGATACTGACCACAGACTGGCACTGGGGACCGTACGGCACCATTGCTCAGGAACTGGGCAGAAAGCTGGCTACATTCCAACTCTTTGATGAAGACAGGAAATTCAACATAGAGGATTTTTCAAAACGTATCAATGAGATCCTGGCGGAACAGGACAGGCTGGTAGTCATACTGAATACGCCGGCGCAGAATCCGACTGGTTATTCTCTGACAAATGAAGACTGGGAGAGGGTCTCCGTTTTTCTGGCGGATCTTCCGCCTGAAAAGCGCATAGCACTGCTTGTCGACACGGCATATATAGATTTTGCGGGCGACGAGGATAAATACAGGGAGTTCCTTCCTGTTCTGGAAACTCTTCCGGCCAACGTACTGCCGATCATCGCCTTCAGCATGTCCAAGACCTTTACATTATACGGACTGCGCTGCGGAGCCATGATCTGTCTGGCACAGACTGCGGAAATAGCAGATGAATTTGTCAAGGTATGCGAATTCTCGTCCAGAGGTACATGGTCAAACAGCCCGAGAGCAGGACAGAGCATAATCGCCAACATCTTCAACGATGCCGATCTGCTGGCCAAGGTGACCAGCGAAAGGGCTGACATCAGGAACATGCTTCTTGAGAGAGGACATGCCTTCGAGGAAGAATCGGCCAGAGTGGGACTGGATATCCTGCCTTTCGACGGCGGTTTCTTCGCGTCGATCCCATGCGACGATCCTACAGCCATAAGCAGAAAGCTGGAAAAGAAGGGAATCTTCCTGGTTCCGCTGGCAAAGGGCCTGCGCGTATCGGTAGCTTCCATATCAGCTGACAAATGTAGACTGATACCATCGAAAATCCTTGAAGCAATGGGTAAATAATAGTATAATATGATTATAGTAAAGGCCGCCGGACCATCTGGTCGGGCGGCCCAAATATGCGGGCGTAGTTTAGTGGTAAAATGTGGCCTTCCCAAGGCTAAGTTGAGGGTTCGATTCCCTTCGCCCGCTTAACGGGAAAAGGACAGGCAATGCCTGTCTTTTTTTCGTTGACAGACTGATAGCGATTCGGCTTTCTGAGTGCATCACAGTCTTTTTGCGGCGGCAAGTCATTAAAGATCCAACTGCGATTTACTTTTTTCTCCAGTCACTGTATAATAAAAAGCAAAAACGGGGGAAGCAAAATGGAATTACAGCAGGTAATAGATAAAAGATACAGTCTGAGACGTTACGGCGAAGGAGAGATACCTGAGGCGGATATCAGAGCCATGGTGGAGGCGGCAGGCAAGGCCCCGTCGGGAGACAACAGGCAGAACTGGCATTTTGTCGTTGTCAGGGATGGCCAGGCCGTTAAGAGGATGGCAGATATTGTGAGAACAAAAAATGCCCGGCTTTGTTCGGAGATGGAACAGGATGAGCCGGAGATGGCGGCCAGATTCGGCAAGCTGTGTAAAGCGGTATCTTTGTTCTTTGAGAATGCCCAGCTGCTCGTGCTTGTGTACGGCAGCGAGTGGGACCCGAGCTCTTACAGGTACGTGCAGGCGGCAGGCGGCAGTGAAGAAACCCTGGAGAGTCTGAAATACCGAACCAGGCAGGGAAGTCTGAGCATCGGCGCGGCCATGGAGAATTTCAATCTGAAGGCTGAGGAGCTGGGGTACGGCTGCTGCTGGATGACCAGCGCCAACTATGCGGCTGACGAGCTGGAAGAGGCGGTTAAGGAAATGTGTGGTTATGAGGAAGAGGACTACCATATAGCGGCGCTGATGCCGGTGGGCATTCCGGCAGGTGAAGGACACAGCCCAAGGAAAAAGCCGGTCGATGAGATATTGACAATCATATGATCTGAACAAAGAGGAACCGCCTCGGCATTGACGCCGGGGCGGTTTTTGGTATGTTGATAATTAATATTTGTTTACTTCAGTGCCTCGCCGATGCCTTCACTAAAGGACGGGTGAGGATAAATGGTCTTGGACATCTCTTCCAGGGTCAGACCGTTGACTATGGCCTGAGAGAACTGGCTGATCATGTCAGTAGCCCTTGCACACATCATCTGGGCGCCGAGGACCTTATGGGTATCTTCGTCGGCGATGATCTTGATGAAGCCGCGCTCCTGCAGGGACAAAATGGACTTGCCGTTGGATCCCATGGTGTACTTGCGGGTTATGACCTTAAGCTCCTGCTTTTTCACCTCGTCTGAGCTGATGCCGACACTGGCGATCTCAGGATGAGTGTAGATGCAGGATGGCACTGTGGTCATGTCTACGCTTGGATGGCTGTCGTTCATGTAGGCTACGGCTGATCTTCCTTCGCCGGTGGCTACGTGAGCCAGCTGAATGCCGCCGATAACGTCGCCGATGGCGTAAATGCCTTCTACGCTTGTCATGTAGCGACCGTCTACGATGATCTTGCCGCGGTCGATCTCCATTGATTTGACCTCGTCGGAGGTTTCATCATCAAATAGGCCTTCCGTATAAGCTCTTCTGCCTATGGCCAGGAGTACCAGTTCGCCGGATACCTCGCATGGTTTGTCTTTCTCGGTATAGCAGACTGTCATATCTCCCTGTTCGCCCCTGATTTCCGTTACCAGTGAGCTGGTATGAACGTCGATGCCCTTTTTCTTGGAAAGCATCTTCAGGCTCTGGGATATTTCCTTGTCCATGTTGGCGATAATCCTGTCAAGAGCCTCGATGACGGTCACCTGGCAGCCCAGAGAACTGAATACTGAAGCAAATTCCATACCGATCACGCCGCCGCCGATGATGATAAGGCTTTTCAGCGGCTTGTCCTGGTTGAGCAGGTGGTCGCTGGTAACTACGCCCTTCAGATCAGCGCCTTTGATAGGCGGTACCGATGGCACCGAGCCTGTGGCGATCATGATGTTTTCTGTTTCAAGTTCAGATAAAGTTCCATCTACGCCTGCGACCTTTACATGGGTTTTGTCCATGATGGTTCCTGTGCCGTAGTAGACGGTTACTTTGTTCATCTTCATAAGAGTCTCGACGCCAGCGCGGAGTTGAGCCACTACAGCCTGTTTTCTGTAATGGATCTTCTCCATATCGTAGCCGTCATCTTCAATGTTGGTAAGACCGATTTCATCACCGTGAGCCTTGATTTCGTTGTAAAGTGATGCTGAATACAGCATCGTCTTTGTTGGTATGCACCCACGGTTAAGACAGGTTCCGCCTAATTCGCGGTTTTCTATCAGAGCGACCTTCATGCCGTAATCTTTGGCGGCATCCACGGCGGCTTCATAGCCGCCCGGGCCTGCTCCGATTATTATAAGATCATATTTTTCCATTGTCATATTTTCTCCTGAATCAATTTCGATATATCTTTACGCATTGTATCGACAATATCGCCGGGTATGCCGTCATGTTTTATGCCGGCATTGATGATCGCCGAAACCATCTCATTCTCAGAGTATCTGCAGCCCTCAAGGGCGGACCGGAAACTTTCGATAACGTCCTGGTCCATGGCATCAGAGAAGAAATTGATTTCACGTATGATACCTTCATCTACGTGGAGCTGAAGCTGTACATCGCCCCAGTCAAAACGGCTGGACATTTCATAGTCAAATGGTATCTTGCGGCCGTATTTCCATTCCCAGGATTCAAATTTCCCGGTCAGCTGATCTATTTCAGCAGCCGGAAGTCTGGATGAATCCAGCACTTCAGCAGTGAGGCCGTAGGTTTCAGCAAAGGCTTTCACCAGGGCATCCTGCATCATGGAAACGGTTATATCAGGTCTGAATTCGATCAGGTTGGCAACTCTGGAACGAACCGAGTCGACTCCCTTGGATCGAAGCTTTTCTTTATCTACGTTGAGGTATCTCGACATGTCCTCGGTGTTCGCGTTGAGCATTATGGTGCCGTGATGGTAACACTGCTCACCCACCTGCAGGAATGCATTTCCAGAAAACTTGCGCCCGTCAACGGTAATGTCGTTTCTTCCTGTTCTCTCACCGTGGATCCCCAGCATCTGTACAGCTCGTAATATCACGCCCTGCTGTTTTTCCACGTCATAGTCAGGCTGCCGGACCATGAAGGTAAAATTGAGGTTCCCCATATCATGGAAAACAGCTCCTCCGCCGGAAAGGCGGCGGACAAGATAGCCGCCGTCATTTTCCAGGGAGTTTACCTTACATTCTTTCCAGCAATTCTGGTTTTTCCCGATGACTACAGTATGCCTGTTCTGCCACAGGTACATGATGCACTCGCCGGGTTTGACATTCATGGTCAGATATTCTTCCATGGCAAGATTTTTATAAGGGTAGGTATTGTCGGTTATTAGCCATAAAAGTTTGTTAATCATATTTTGTTATTCCCATATATAGCGCAGTATGGTATTTCTGGCTGCGCCGACCTCGTCAGGTCTCCCGATAACGGTGTTGTGCGGTGCATTGTGCAGTGCCTCAGGATCATCCTGAGCCTGCTGATACAGAGCACGCAGAGCTTCGATGGCCTCATCGAGTGTCTCCTTAGGCTCAGTTTCGGTAGGCTCTATCATCAGAGCTTCCTCAACTATGAGCGGGAAGTACATTGTTGGCGGATGGATGCCGTAATCCAGCAGTCCCTTTGCCACATCCAGCGCGCTGACGCCTGTTTTGTTCTTCAGATGCTCCAGCGACATTACGAACTCATGCATGCATGTAGTGTCGTAGGCGATATCGTAGATATCAGCCAGCTTGACCCTCATGTAATTAGCATTGAGCACCGCATTGGAGGAAGCCTCAGGCACGCCCTCTTTGCCGAGAGTGAGGATGTATGTCAGGGCTCTTACTATTACCAGGAAGTTACCGTGGAAGTTCTTTACGGCACCGATGGTTTTCGGTTCTACCTCATAATGGAAGCCGGTCTCTGCATCTCCTGTAATATGGTGTCCCGGCAGGAACTGGGTCAGGAATCCCTTGCAGCCTACTGCGCCTGCGCCCGGACCTCCGCCGCCGTGCGGTGTCGAGAAGGTCTTGTGCAGATTGAAATGGACTGTATCGAATCCCATGTCTCCAGGTCTTGCGATGCCCATTACGGCATTGAGATTAGCTCCGTCATAGTAGCAGAGTCCGCCTGCCTCATGGATTATTCTGGTGATTTCCAGGATGTTCTTGTCGAACAGACCAACGGTGTTAGGGTTTGTCAGCATCAGTCCGGCAGTGTCGTCACCGACAGCAGCCTTAAGCGCTTCCAGATCTACGCAGCCGTCTTCCTGTGAAGGAATGCTGACCACGTCGTAGCCGCACATTGCTGCACTGGCAGGGTTGGTGCCGTGAGCCGAGTCTGGAACGATGATCTTGGTCCTTCTGGTGTCGCCGCGGTCAGTATGGTAAGCCTTGATCAAAAGCAGACCTGTGAATTCTCCGTGTGCACCGGCTGCAGGCTGCAGTGTGAATGCATCCATGCCGGCTATCTCACTGAGAGCGTTTTCGGTCATCTTGATGACTTCCATTGAACCCTGTACGGTCTTTTCATTCTGAAGAGGGTGTACCCTGGTGAAACCGTTGAGGGATGCAGCCAGCTCATTGACCTTAGGGTTGTATTTCATAGTACATGAACCGAGAGGATAGAAGCCGTCGTTGACGCCGTGAGAGCGCTTGGCCAGCTTGGAATAATGTCTGCTCAGTTCGTTTTCAGAAACCTGCGGAAGATGGAGTTCCTTTTTGCGGCTCAGTGATTCTGGAACCTCTACCTTGGGAACGTCACATTCCGGAAGCAGGGATAGTTTTCTTCCTTCTGAACCTATTTCAAATATCAGATCCATATCCTACGCCTCCTTTCCGCTGATCAGCGCTGCAGCCACAGCTGCCACCTGATCCATTTCTGCTTTAGTGTTCATTTCTGTAGTGCACCACAGGATGGCGTTGTCGGTGATCGGAAGACCTCCGAGTATGCCTTTGTCCGCCAGAGCGTCCAGAAGGGCGCCTGAACCGCAAGGACAGTCAGTCACGAATTCATTGAAGAATTCAGCCTTGAACTGCGGTTTGCATCCTGCTTCGGCCAGCTTGTCTTTCAGATAGTGGGCCTTGGATGTGGACTGTGATGCCGCTTCGGCCATGCCGTCAGCACCCATGGCAGCCATATATACTGCAGCTGTCAGTGCGCACAGTGCCTGGTTGGAACAGATGTTGGAGCTTGCCTTTTCACGGCGGATATGCTGCTCACGAGCCTGAAGAGTCAGGACGTATGCTCTGTTTCCATCGTGATCAGTTGTTTCTCCGACTATTCTGCCCGGAAGCCTTCTCATCATGGTTTTTGGAACAGCCATGAAGCCCAGGTAAGGTCCGCCATATGCGATAGGCATGCCCAGAGGCTGTCCATCGCCGACTGCAACGTCGGCACCGCACTCGGCAGGAGTCTTCATTATGGCCAGGGCGATCGGATTGACGCCCATTACATACTTGGCTCCGGCTTCATGAACTATTTCGCCGATTTCCACAGCATCCTCGTAGTTGCCGTAGAAGTTAGGCTGCTGTACATAGAAGCAGGCTGCCTCAGGATCTTCCGAGAGCATCCTTTTCAGGGCTTCCTTGTCAGTCAGTCCGTCTTTTTCCGGAACTTCCACCAGTTTGGTATTGCTGCCGAAACAGTAGGTCTTCATGACCTGGATGGTGGCAGGGTGGGTCGTCGATGATACGTAGGCGGTTTTGTGTTTTCTGTCCTGGCACATTGGAATAGATTCGGCCGCTGCAGTTCCACCGTCGTAGTGGGAGGCGTTGGCAACATCCATGCCGGTGAGTTCGCACATCATGGTCTGGTATTCGAAAATCGACTGCAGTACGCCCTGACTGATCTCAGCCTGATAAGGCGTGTAAGTCGTAACGAATTCCTCTTTGGCGGTCACACTCTTTACGATGGCAGGAATATAGTGGTTATACGCGCCTGCCCCGCGGAAAATATGCTTATAAGTAACGTTTTTCTCTGAAAGCTCTTCCATCTTGCGGATGACTTCCATCTCGCTGAGACCGGAAGGAAGGTTCAGAGGTTTTTTGAGTTTTACCTCATCAGGTATGCAGGAGAACATGTCATCGAAGCTTTTATATCCGGCTTCCTTCAGCATGGCCTGCTGTTCCCTGTCTGTATTTGGAACATAAGAACCCATAAATCTTCACCTCGATTATTCTTCACTCAGGCTGTCAACGAATTCAGCATAGGCTTTCTCATCCAGAAGTTCAACCTTCTCGGAGATACCTTCTACCTTTACGAACCAGGCTTCATAAGGGCTGTCGTTGATCATTTCCGGTGAATCAAGGAGATCTTCATTGATCTCTGAAACAGTTCCTGTGACCGGTGAGAACACATCGGAAACGGCCTTGACGGATTCAACATCGGCAAATGGCTCGCCGGCAGCTATATCATCGCCTTCTTCGGGAAGGTTTACGAATACCAGTCCGCCCAGCTCGTTCTGCGCGTAGTCAGTCAGGCCGACTTTTGCAGTAGTGTCATCGATCATTTCAACCCACTCATGGGATTTTGAATAAAGCAGTTCTTTAGGATCACTCATTTTATTTTCCTCCATATCATTATTATTAATGTAAGTTGTATGTTGAGATCTAGCCGCGCTTGTAGAACGGCATCTTTACTATTTCAGCTTCGACGCGGCGCCCGCGTACATCCACCTCTACCTTTGAACCCGGTTCCCGGTTGTCTGTCTCTACAAGAGCAACAGCGTACGCATGGTCGAGATAAGGGCAGTGAGTTCCGGAAGTGGTAACTCCAATTTTCTTTCCGTCCTGGAATACATCCTGATGTTCTCTGATGATCCCGCGTCCGGTGACCTTAAGTCCGATTTTGCGTCTCTTTGGCGGTTTGCCCATGGCTTCGATGGCATCCTTGCCGATGAAGTCTTCTTTGTCCATTTTGACAAAGATTCCCAGGCCGGCCTCACGCGGTGAAACGGTATCGTCCATCTCGTGTCCGTAAAGCGGCATTCCGGCTTCCAGCCTCAGAGTATCTCTGGCACCAAGTCCGCATGGGATAAGACCGTCATCCTTGCCGGCTTCCATGAGAGCCTCGTAAACCTTAGGAGCATCCTCCTTAGGCATGTACAGTTCGACACCGTCTTCGCCGGTGTAGCCTGTTGTGGATATCATGCATTTTACACCTGCAACATCCTTGTCAAAGGTGCATGCATAGTATTCAGCAGGAATATTCTCCTCAGCTGTTACCTTCTTCAGTATGCTCTTTGCAAGAGGTCCCTGAAGTGCGATCTGGCCGACCTGGTCTGAAATGTCTTCAAATACCACATCGCCAAACTGATGAGCCTTCATCCAGTTATAGTCTTTGTCTTTGTTGGCGGCGTTTACTACCAGCAGATAACACTGGTCATCATGCTTGTAGGCGATAAGATCGTCAACGACTCCGCCTTTCTCATTGCACATCGGGCTGTACCTCGCCTGTCCGTCGTGCATACCGCTGTAATCGTTGGTCAGCAGCATGTTGAGATTCTTCAGCGCATCGGGACCCTTGCAGAGTACCTCTCCCATGTGGGAAACATCAAACATGCCTGCCTTGGTCCTTACAGCCATGTGCTCTGCGATAACGCCTGATTTGTACTGTACCGGCAGTTCCCAGCCGGCAAAGTCAACGATTTTTCCGCCGTACTTCACGTGTGTATCGTAAAGCGACGTCCTCTTAAGTTTTTCTTCAGCCATAAATATTACCCTCCTTGTGTTCTGACCCCTACAGTCAGAACGGTTATTCCGGCTCTCCGTGCGCCATAATCAAAAAGCACACGAACAAACAGTCCATGTGCTCTGTCCTGTTACCTGAAAGATTAATCTTCTTCGGTGCTATTCGCTCTCCAGAGTTCCGTCCGGAATCGGTCCTTTTGCCTGAGAGTTTTTCACTTCTCCCCTTCGGCGCCGCGACTCGCGCGATCTCTCCCCAAACCATCTGCCGGAATTAAACTACTTTAATTTTAGCACAGCAGGCAAGGTCAGTCAACGATTTGAGGACCGTTAATAAATTAACTTTTCAGATTAATCTACGTTTCGTACAAATCAAAAAACGACTAATAAATTATTAAAAAACTCTCATTATTCATATATTTTTTTTCAAGACTCCAAAAGTTTACTGTCAGTATATCGCGGGTGGTTTTGTTTCCTGTAATGAAACCGGACCCCATTTGCACCTTAATGACGATGATTATAAAATACGCTAGTAATTAATTCTTAAGGAGGTATAGATTATGTCACAGAAAAACAAAAAGCTCTCCATGTGGGGACTGGTCTTCATGGTCCTCAGTGTAGTATATGGATTCAACAATATTCCAAGAGCTTTCTATCTTATGGGGTACAGCGCAATACCATTTTATATTTTAGCTGCTATTGTTTTCTTTGTACCGTTTGCTTTTATGATTTCTGAATACGGAGCCGCATTCAAAAATGAAAAAGGCGGTATTTTTTCATGGATGGAGATTTGCGTAAACACCAAGTATGCATTCCTTGTAACCTTTATGTGGTATGCTTCATATGTGATCTGGCTGGTAATGATCACTACTACTCTGATGATACCGGTATCAAATGCCATATTCGGCACGGATACTACATCCACCTGGTCGCTGTTTGGACTTAACTCTACTCAGACCCTGGGCATCATATCGGTTGGACTGATCCTGCTGGTAACATGGTGTTCGACCAGAGGTATGGATAAGATCAAGAAATTCGCGGATATCGGCGGTATCTCTTCCATCGTTATCATTGCGGTCCTTGTCGTCGGTTCGCTGGCAGTACTGATAGGCAACCATGGTCAGATCGCTCAGCCGGTACTTGACAACGCTTTGACCAAGTCACCTAATCCGATGTATCAGAGCGGACTTCAGATCGTTTCATTCTTCGTATACGCACTGTTCGCATATGGCGGAACAGAAGCGGTAGGCGGACTGGTAGATGAAACGGAAAACCCTGAAAAGAATTTTGGCAAGGGCCTTTCCATCGCCGCTGGCATCGTTGCAGGCGGATATGCATTAGGCATATTCATGGTCGGCATATTCACAAACTGGAGCACGATACTTTCATCACCGCTGATCAACAAAGGAAATGCTTCATATGTGATCATGAACAACCTGGGCTATCAGATAGGCAGCGCCTTTGGATTTGACAAGGGCATCTGCATAGAGATGGGCAATGACGTTTCCAGACTCATGGCCATACTGAATCTGATAGGCCTTATCGGAGCCCTGGTAATACTGGCATACTCGCCGCTCAAACAGCTGATCGGAGGAAGCCCGAAGGGACTCTTCTCGGAGCGATTCAGCGAAATGAAAGACGACATCCCAAAATTTGCCATGTGGATACAGTGCGCCGTAGTAATAGTGTTCAATCTTGCGATATCCATGGGTGGTGAAGCCGCCGCTACATTCTTCAATATCATCGTAACGATGACAAATGTATCGATGACACTTCCGTACATGTTCATAGCGATAGCGTTCATATATTTCAAGCGTAACGATTCTATAGAGAAACCTTATGTCATATTCAAGAAGAAAAAAGTGGGCATAATATTCGCACTGCTTGTTACACTGGCTGTCGGCTTCGCCAACATATTCACGGTGATCGAACCTGCGGTGGACGGAGATATCATGACTACGGTATGGAGCATAGTTGGACCTATAGTGTTCTCTACGGCAGCTTTGATACTCTACAAGAGATATGAGATCAGACTTCGCAAGCACAACATGACAGTAGATGAACACGGAAATGTTACTGCTGCCACACCAAGCGATGAAATCAAAGATATTGGTTAAGCACCTTCCTGCTGGTGTGCGGCGGAAATAAACTGCATCGAACCGTATACCAGCCTTAAATTATAATACCTAAACAAAAGCGCCGCTCTGCGGCGCTTTTGCGTTATTGACAATGTATTATTCCATGAACTGTTCAATGGTGAACCAGTTGTTCTTGCGTAAATTGCGGATGTCATCCTTGGTCAGTGTAAGCAGTGGCGCCAGTTCCGAGTCCTTCATCGCTTCATCGGAAATCAGTACCTTGCGCGCAGTAGGGAGCATGGTGGCCGATGACAGGCCTGACAGTATCCCCATACGTATGTTGGTCTGGTTAAGCCCTCCTTTGGCGCACATCCAGGCATTTTCTATAGTATGGTTCTGGTTGGTCAGCTGAAACATCTCCAGGACCATATAAGTGTGGCTGTACCCGGAATAGAGAGAGCTGCATTTGCCGAAATTTTCCATGCTGCTCACATCATAAAACATCTGTATGTCGGTTCTTGCGGGATCTGAAGTCGCGTAACGTTCAATGACACTTTTCAGTATGCGCTTACCGCGGCCGTCATAGCTGTACATGCACTGCCTTTTAATAAATCCGGTTCTTTCAGGAACAGCTTCGCCCATGGGAAGCGGCACTGAAAGCAGCTGCGAAGGAGAAACGCTGAAAACAGTGGCGATTTCATATAGTGTGTCCACATCCAGAGATATCAGCCCCTTCTCATATTTGGACATTGTGGACTTGCTTTTATGGATGCTGTTTGCGAGCTCCTCGAGAGTCATGTGATGAGCCTGTCTGTGTTTTTTGATATTGCTTCCTACATATTGATTAATAGCCATTTATCCCTTTAACCCCGTTTCATAAAATGATACTTTTTGCTGAAAAACAACCCCTGTTTTTCGTATGATAACGATATCAGCAAAATTAAACAGAAAGTTTATTCAAGATAGTATAATTCAATATTAGTTTCCTGTCAAGATACTCCTGCCCGTTTGCATCGGGGCGGATATTGTTATATTATATTAATGCCTTGAAGGGAGGATGGACCGATGAAACAGGAGAATATCTGGAAGAAATATACTGCGCATGATCTTGAGAATATGGAACGTTTATGTGACAGATATAAGACTTGCCTGAACAAAGGAAAAACGGAAAGAGAGTGTTCCGCACTGGCCGTGGATATGGCTGAAAAAGCGGGATACAGAAATCTGACAGAGGTGGTCAGAAGCGGGGAGACGCTGAAGCCGGGCGACAGAGTGTACACGGTGGGGATGAAGAAGACCGTGGCGCTCTTCAACATCGGAACTGAGCCGATTTCAGATGGTATGAATATCCTCGGCGCCCATATAGACTCACCAAGAATAGATGTGAAACAGAATCCGCTTTATGAAACCGACGAGCTTGCATACCTCGACACACATTATTATGGGGGAATAAAAAAATATCAGTGGCCTACGATCCCGCTGGCAATCCACGGCGTTGCGGCGCTTAAGGACGGGAGCGTTGTGGATATCTGCGTAGGCGAAAAGGAAGACGATCCGGTATTCGTCATCACTGATATACTGATCCATCTTGCACAGGAGCAGATGGAGAAGACCGCCGCCAAGGTCATTGAAGGCGAGAATCTGGATCTGCTGGTGGGGAGCATGCCTCTCAGTGAAGCCAGGGGGCTGAAGGCCGAGGAAAAAGAGGCGGTGAAAGCAGGGGTACTCAACATACTTAAGGAGCAGTACGGCATAGACGAGGAAGATTTTCTTTCAGCAGAGCTGGAGGTCGTTCCTGCAGGTAAAGCAAGAGACCTTGGGTTTGACAGAAGCATGATCATGTCATACGGTCAGGATGACAGAATATGCGCATTCACTTCTTTGTTTGCAATCCTTGAAACATCGGCACTGAGACGTACGGGGGTGTGTCTGCTGGTGGACAAAGAAGAAATAGGCAGTGTAGGCGCGACGGGAATGGAGTCACATTTCTTTGAAAATGCGGTCGCGGAGCTCATTGCGATAACCGAGGGAGAGTCGGAGCTCAAGGTGAGACGTGCGCTTGCCAACTCGAGAATGCTGTCATCAGATGTAAGCGCTTCCTACGATCCTCTCTATGCAGAGTGCTTTGAAAAGCGCAGCGCTGCGTTTATAAACAGGGGAATGTCATTTAACAAGTTCACTGGGGCTAAGGGAAAATATGATTCAAATGATGCCAATGCCGAGTACATTGCTCATGTTCGCGACATCCTTGACAAAGCCGATGTTGCGTATCAGTTCGCGGAGCTTGGAAAGGTAGACCTGGGAGGAGGCGGAACCATCGCCTTTATAATGGCCAAATACGGCATGGAGGTCATCGACAGTGGCGTCAGTCTTCTCTGCATGCACGCGCCTTACGAGATCAGCGGCAAGGCCGATGTATATGAGGCTGTCAGGGGATACAAAGCATTCTTGCTCAATGCGTAGCTGTATGAAATTAAAAATACTATGGAAACTCCTTTCCGGCTGGAAAGGAGTTTTCATATGCAATCTTACAAATTTGTAATGTCATTGTAAGCAGAAACTATGGCAGGAAACAGGGGAGGGTCATATACTGGAAACAGAGATAGAGAAAGGGGTTGAGGTCATGAAGAGGATTTTGAAGACCATAGCGGGGGCAATGGTAGTGCTGATGGTTCTTGGAGCGATCATTTCAGTACCTACGGTCATACGGGGATACAATATGTATAAGAATGCGGTGGACAGGGTCAGCGTGGAACAAAAGGTGGCGGAGATCAGGGGAAGCAGAGACTATGTGGCTCTGAACGATATCTCGACGGCTTTTAAAAGGGGCATCGTCCATTCTGAAGACCGCAGGTTCTACCGACATCACGGTTATGACCTGATCGGAATAGGCAGAGCGCTCATCAGTGATGTAGCCGCCGGAGCGATGGTCCAGGGGGGAAGCACCATTACGCAGCAGCTGGCCAAGAACATGTATTTTGCGGACAATCGTACACTGGCACGCAAAGTGGCCGAAATACTGGTGGCGAGGCAGCTGGAGAAACATTATACCAAGCAGGAGATCCTGGAGCTGTACTGCAACGCCATATATTACGGTCAGGGCTGTGTGGGCCTGAAAGAGGCGTCGCGCCACTATTACAGAGTGGATCCGTCCCAGCTGGAAGGCGACCAGGCGGCCAGACTGATCTATACCGTCAGGTGCCCGGAATACTACAATCCATCTACAAATTTCAACTATGTTGGTGCTGCCAATTAGTCTCATATGTGATACAATGATAGAAAATCATTGAACACTGGAGGTAAGAATGAGATTTATTTCATGGAACGTCAACGGACTCAGGGCATGCCTGGGCAAGGGCTTTGTTGAATCTGTCAAAAGCCTGGATGCCGACTTCATATGCATACAGGAGACCAAGATGCAGCAGGGGCAGGCAGAGGTGGATCTGCCGGAATACGAAGAATTTTTCTGCAGCGCCGAGAAGAAGGGGTACTCGGGCACTGCCATTTTTGCCAGGAAAAAGCCTCTGAGCGTGCAGTATAATTTTGGGGATCATACAGATGAGGGACGAGGCATCATTCTGGAATATGAGAACTTTTATCTGGTAAACGTGTATGTACCTAATTCGCAGGATGGACTGAAGAGACTTGACTACAGGATGAAGTGGGAGGACGATATCAGAGCCTTTCTTCTGGAACTGGACAAAGTCAAGCCGGTGATACTTTGTGGAGACCTTAATGTGGCACATGAGGAGATAGATCTGAAGAACCCGAAGACCAACAGAGGAAATGCCGGATTCTCTGATGAAGAGCGGGCCAAGATGACGGAACTCCTTGGGGCAGGTTTTGTCGACTCATACAGATACCTCTATCCGGATACCACAGGGGTTTACAGCTGGTGGTCCTACCGCTTCAACGCACGGAAAAACAACGCCGGATGGCGTATAGACTACTTCATCGTCAGCGAAAGGCTGAAGGAGAAAATCCGGGAAGCAAAGATACATACGGATATAATGGGCAGCGACCATTGTCCGGTGGAACTTGACATAGAGCTTTGACGCGTCTGAAAAATGCCTTGCTTTTATTTCGTAACCGCAATATAATTCAAGATGAACAGCCGCACTGAGTTATTTGAGGTATTTTTGCCATGAAAAGAAAATCGGATTCCATGTTGGTATTACTGATTGAACTCGTATTGACATTTGGCATGTGTATGATCATGGTCATTACGGGTTTTAATAGTGTAAAGAATGACGCGGGACGTTATGTGGCTGACATGAAAAACGGTTATGATAAACTGGCGGGCAACTACGTGTCGGTATTCAAGGCCATGACCATACATGTCAAGGAGGTTATCGCCAAGGATCCGAGCTTTGCAGATATGGACAAATGGCTGAAGGACCACAATGAGCTGTTTGCAGAGGCGGTAGGCGAGGATGTTTTTGACGGTTTTGCCATGACATATAAAAACGGCTATGCCCGCAGCTGGAATTACGGCGATTATTCCAGCTACGATCCGAATACCAGAGTTTGGTATCAGGAGGCGGCCAGGGGCAAAGGCCAGGTGGTGATAGTAGATCCATATGTGACTTATCTTGGGCTGGCCAGCAGCGACAAGAGCAAATATGTGGAGATGACCATCGCTCAGAAATACAGCAAGACCATTTCTTTCGATCTGGATTTGAAACTGAATCAGATCAATTCAATGATAGCAGATGAAAAAACTCAATATTCGGGTGCGGAGCTGCTGCTATATAATAAAGACGGATATATTATCGGTGCCAGCAATAAAAAGCTGTACTGCAGCAATATCAACAAACCGGGCGGGGCATTGACCAGTGGTCTGGCCTCCAGTCTGAAAGCGGCGGCGGATCGTTCGGGCTCCATGACTCTGGTCAGGGTAGAGGGCAGCCTGAAATTCCTGTATGCCAGCAAGTCGGCAGGAGGCAATACCTACTGCGTTATGATACCGTTTCTGGAGGCATTCATCCGGTTCTTCATGATTCCGGGAGCCGTCGTCCTGATTCTGATTTTGTTCGAACTGGTGACATATCTCAGGAACAGGCGGTCCATGATGCAGATGATAGAACGTGACAAGACCATAACGGCGATAACCAGGGCTGCGTTCCAGAAACAGGTCTATGTAGATGTGGCTACCATGAAGTGTCTGCCGGACGAAAGCAGTGCCGAGATGGTAAAGTCCAGTGACTATAATGATGTATATAATATCCTGTACAGGTCCATCGCTGACGTGGATTCAAAGCGCAGATTTGAGAAGATGTTCAGACCTGAAGCTTTGAAAAAGGCTGAACGCGGAGATCTCATCACCGAACGCTTCAATATGGTGCTGCGCAGGAATGATGGAACCAAGATCAAGCGTGTACTGGAAATGAGTCGTTTTATCGTTGAACTCAACGGAAAACTGACCGCGGCGATGCTGGGAAACAATGTGACAGACGAAGCTCTGGAGCGCCAGCGTCTCATAGATTCCCTGACACACCACTATTCGTCGGTATTCACCGGAAATACGAGAACCAGAAGATATGAAACCATCAAGATGGATATATATTATAACGCGGTAGCAGATCCCTCCATCAGTGAAGAGGAGATCGATCGGCGCTATGCGCGTAAATTCATGAAAGACGATTACATCCAGGAATATCTGGATGCCCTTGCCTTCGCTTACATAGAGAAAAAGCTCAATGAGGTCGAAGGATACAGCCTGGTATATGAGTTCAGGGACGGTCACTGGTTCACCGCAAATATTATCCGCAGTGCCAGTTATTTTGAAAACCACGATTTCATATTATTTGTTGAAAATGCGGACGAGCAGATGAAACAGCAGGGAATGCTGAAGGAGGCTCTGCTGCGTGCCAACGAGGCAACGCAGGCCAAGACGGAATTTTTGTCGAGGATGAGCCATGATATCAGGACGCCGATGAATGGCATAATAGGCATGACGCATATGGCCAGAAAGCAGAAGAATCCGCCGGCAACGGAAACCTGCCTTGACAAGATAGACGTTTCATCCAAATATATGCTGGGGCTGCTCAACGATATACTGGATATGACCAAGATAGAGAGCGGCGGCGTGCAGCTCAATCCCGAACCGTATCCGGTTGAGAGATTCTATCAGTACATGGAATCGGTGATCAGGCCTCTGTGCGATGCGAAAAAACAGACGTTTGCTGTGCATTCGCATATACTTGAGGACTGGATACCGCTGGCCGATAACATGAGGATCAACCAGGTGATATTCAACATTCTCTCCAACTCGGTAAAATACACTCCGGAAGGTGGAAAAATCGATATGTATATTGATGAGTCCATGGATGGAGACCGTCTGAAAATGACGGTGACTATTTCTGATAATGGCATCGGCATGAGCGAGCATTTTCAGCAGGTCCTCTTCGAACCGTTCACCCAGGAGGAGCGGGCGGCAGAAATGGAGAAGAGCGGGCACAGCACCGGACTGGGACTGGCCATAGTGAAGAAGCTGGTGGATATGATGGGCGGAACCATCAGAGTCGAGAGCAGAGAGAATGAGGGAACAAAATTTATAGTTGTCATTTCCTTTGATGTCATCAAAACCACAGACTACAACAGAGGCATACAGCAGGATCCGGTCATCAGCCAGAGGGAGAATCTTCTGGGAAAGAGGGTGCTCATGTGCGAAGATAATGAAATAAACCAGGAAATCGCGGAGATGATACTCAATGAGGCCGGGGTCATCGTAGAAACCGCTGCTGACGGCAGCCTGGGCGTTTCCATGTTTGCGGAGAGTCAGCCGGGATATTATGATTACATACTGACGGACATCCGCATGCCTGTCATGGACGGCTACAAAATGGCGGAGAAGATACGTGCTATGGACAGACAGGATGCAGCGGAGATTCCGATCATCGCCATGACTGCCAATGCATTTCAGGAGGATGTCAGGAGGTGCATGGAGGCCGGCATGAACGGCCACATACCAAAGCCGCTTGATCCTGACAATGTCTATGATACACTGTTAAAACATATGAAATAATAAAGGGGGAAGATTATGAAATACCTGTGGACATCTTTGTTTGTCAAAGATCTGGAAAAGTCGATTGATTTTTATGAGAAGGTGACAGGACTGAAGGTGGCAAGACGCTTTCAGGGCGGCCCCGGAACGGAGATCGCATTTATGCAGTCCGAAGATACCGAGACAAAGGTGGAACTGATCTGTAACGGACATGCCCCTGAGACAAAGGACGGCGCAGGAGTTTCTCTGGGATTCCTGACATCTGAAATAGAGGCCAGGCAGGCGGAAATGAAGGCTGCCGGCTATGAACCGACGGATATAGTTTCACCTCAGCCCGGAACAAAATTCTTCTTTATTAAGGATCCTGACGGATTAGCGGTTCAATTTGTGGAAGAATAGAGTTATAATGTATATATAAACAATTATACAGGGATCGGAGAGGATATTAATGAAAGAGAATTTAAAAAGAACACTTAAGATCACCGGGGCTGCGGCCGCGGGCTGCTGCATGGGAGGTTTCCTCTACTGGAGCAACAAGTCAATAGTGACGACGGAATATTCCTGCGCTTCCGACAGACTGCCGGCGGAGTTCGACGGTTTCAGGATCGTCAACGTTTCTGATCTTCAAAGCGAGTATTTCGGAAAGGATCAGGAAGATCTCCTGAATGCCGTCAGAGCTGCTGAACCTGACATCATTGTGATTACGGGTGATCTTCTGGACCGCAATCATACAAATTTCAGAGCGGCCAGGACCGCGGTCACCGGACTTGTGGAGATTGCTCCTTCTTATTATATCAACGGCAACCATGAGATAGTTCTGCCGGACGATGTGATATGGGAATTTTACGGCGAACTGGAAGAGCTGGGGCTCAACATACTGTTTGACGCTACGACAAAGATCAGTAAAGGCGATGCCGAAATATCCCTTATGGGTATTTCGGAGTACACACTGTTCATGTCAAAGGAGTCGGACGATATCGAGGATAATTCCTTTGACGGAGACGTGATCGTGGATCAGCTTGATGACCTTTGTTCAGAGAGACCAGAAAGCATGTTTACCGTGCTGCTGGCCCATGAACCTCAGATGTTCAGATATTACGCGAGGCCGGATGTAGATCTGGTCCTGTGCGGGCATGCCCATGGAGGGCAGTTCCGGCTGCCGAGCGGACAGGGGCTGTTTTCACCGGGACAGGGTATCCTGCCCAGATACACGGCAGGCGGATTCAGAAAAGGAAATTCTCTGATGATACTCAGCAGAGGGCTGGGAAACAGTGTATTTCCATTCAGGCTGAACAACAGACCGGAGATCGTTGCGGTCACACTTGAGAAAGAATAATATGAAGTCACCGATCAGTCAGGTAAAAGATTTTCTCTTACCTGACTGGTATTTTTTTACTGTAAAATATTGACAACGATTGCCGCGGGTGTTAGTATGACCCTACAAAAGGGACATATTATATATGATGAAAAGGAAGGAGATAATGATATGCCAAATGAAAGAATCAGTTTTGAAATATGTCAGCATATCGGTGTGATCAGTAAACGTACCAGCGGCTGGACCAAGGAACTCAATATAGTCAGCTGGAGTGGCAACACGCCGAAGTTTGATCTGAGAGACTGGAGCGAGGATCATGAACACATGAGCCGCGGAGTGACGTTGTTCGCAGATGAGATAAGGAGTCTGGTAGATGTCTATTTGAAGTATCAGAACCAGAAGACGGTGGATGATGCCAAGGCGGAGCGGGCAGAGCGCAGAGAACGTTATGAAAACAGCAGAAGGGTCTACAATTCCTCTGAGCGCGATCCGATGGAAGACGAGGCCGTGGAGAAAATGCTGGAGGAGAAGCTGGAGGCGTCTGAAGACGTAATCATGGAAGAAGAGGAGACTCTGGCGGCTGAGCCTGTGCCTGCGGAATCAGAAGAGGAGATGGTCCTGGAAACGGTGCCTGCCCTGGATGATAACGCGGTGACCAGAGAGGCGGTGCCATTTTAGCTGAGAACTTTGCCATAGCATATCGATTGTGCTATAATGACAGTCAAAGACCAAAGGGGAGGTATTTGACAATGAAAATACAGCTAAAAGTGGAACCGAGAGGTGAGTTCAGGGAATTACAGGTGGCAGAGGGATCCACCATTGAAGAACTGTTCAGAAGCATGGAAGAGAAACTGCCTTTTACCATAATGCTGGCAAAGGTGGACAACAAATACGAGGAACTGACATATGAGATCAATCACGAATGCAGGATAGAACTGCTGGACGTAAGGAGCCAGGCGGCAAACTATGCGTATCAGTACAGCCTTTCGCTGATATACCTGACTGCTGTGCGTGATGTACTGGGCAAAGCCAGAGTGGAAATCGCCAATTCGCTGAATCAGGGGTTATATACAGAAATCAAGTCGGGGATGCCGATAACAGATAAGCTGACTGCTGACATCGAAAAGCGCATGTGGGAACTCGTAGAGGATGACATGCCAATCGTCAAGGAAATAGTATCCAGAGAAGAGGGAATCGATATCCTGAGACGGGACGGAAGAGATGAGAATCTGAAACTCATTGAAAAGTCACCGGAAATCAGCAGGCTGGTATTCTATTCAATAGACGGTTACAGAGATTATTTTTACGGGTTGATGGTGCCTTCGACGGGATATATCAGATATTTTCAGCTGATGAGATATAAACGAGGAGTCATAGTCAGATTTCCGCTGCCGTCGAACCCTGACGGGATACCGGGATTCGTGGAACAAAAGAGACTGTATCAGGCTTTCGGAGAACAGACTATCTGGGACAGACTCATGGGCCTCAGCTATGTGGTAGACCTTGATGAGAAAATTGAAAGCGGCAAATATAAGGAACTGATACAGATTTCTGAAGCCCTTCATGAAAAGAAGATCGCTGAAATAGCAGACACCATTAAGAACCAGCATAAGAGGATAATACTCATTGCAGGCCCGTCATCGTCGGGAAAGACCACCTTTGCCATGAGGCTGTGCATACAGTTGAAGGTGAACGGACTGGATGCTCTTTATCTGGGGACCGATGACTATTTTGTTGAAAGAGAGCAGACGCCGATCGATGAAAACGGCGAGAAGAATTATGAGGACCTGGATGCCATCGACATACATCTGTTCAATCAGAATATGAACGATCTGCTGAACGGTAAAGAAGTAGACCTTCCGACGTTCAATTTCCTGACCGGAAAAAAAGAGTTCGGCAAGCGCATCACTTTCATCAAATCAAATCAGCCTATAGTCATAGAGGGGATTCATGGACTCAATGAGAAACTGACGGAGGAAATATCATGGGACGATAAGTTCAAGATATACATCAGTCCGCTGACCCAGCTCAATATCGATGAACACAACAGGATCCCTACTACAGATGAAAGAATGCTCAGACGTATAGTCAGAGACAATCTTTTCCGGGGTCACGATGCCCAGAGTACCATTGCAGAATGGCCAAAGGTGAGGGCAGGTGAAAATAAGAATATTTTCCCGTATAGCGGTGAGGCTGACGTTTTGTTCAACTCATACCATGACTACGAGATATCCGTGCTGAAGAAATACGCGGAACCGCTGCTGAAAAAGATAACGCCGGATGAACCGGAATATGCCGAGGCGGAGCGTATGCTCCAGTTCCTGAGGTTCTTCAGGACCATAGACGATGATTCCATGATCGTCAACAACTCAATAATGAGAGAATTCATCGGCGGAAGCATTTTTGTCGACTGAACCAAAAGGGCTGTGCACAGGTTGCACAGCCCCTTTTTTAGACTATTTATGTTTTTTTCGGTCTGAAGGATAAAATTCATAGCCGCATGAACAAAGTCTCATGGGTTTGATATTAACCCAGAATGTACCGACTCCGGCCAGCTTTCTGCCGCAGCGCGGGCAGACCCAGAGCTTGGACATGTAGGCTTTGAAAACGAACATCACTATGATAAAAGCCCCAAGGGCTCCGAAGAAGAGATAATTGTTAATGCTCCCTTTCAGGTTCTGGGAACAGAAACATACTGCCAGCAGCGCGCATTCGATTATGACAAAAACAAGCTCTTCGCGTTTCAGCTGCATGTACTGACGTTTCATTTCGCAGTCCGGCACTTTGAAAACGGGCATAAGAGTGTGTATATAAATGGCTATGAATCCGGCAGATACAACTGCGCTTAATGCTATCATGAACATGATGAATACCTCCTTGACTCGGGATATCTTTATGATTTGATGATACCATCATTATGCGGCAGAGCCGCTGCTTTGTTAAATTGTTTTTTTGTTATGTGAATCATAACCTGCGTCGGCAATGAAAAGCGGCAGCCGCAATTGCGACAGCCGCTCTGTAAGATCTGATATGATTTATTTGACGTCTGCTTTCCACAGTCCATGAAGATTGCAGTATTCATAAACTGCAACAGGCTTTTCGCCAGGTGCTACCACGAACTCTGCTTCCGGTTTGTCGTCCGGAGTCATGTATTTGACCTGCAGGCTCCTGTTTGTTTCCAGCATGATACTTCCGATGAAGTGTTCAGGTGTCATTGGATGCTCTACGCTTCCTACTTTAACTGATACCTTGTCGCCGGCAACTGTTACTACAGGAACGTGTTTTTCCAAAGCCGCGTCTACTGTATTTGGCTTGAGAAGAACCATGTCCTGGCCGCAGCATGAAAGTGTTCCGCCGCCTTTATAACCCATGATAACGATATTGCCACATAGTGAGCATCTGTACATTTCTAACATAATTGATACCTCCAATTTCTGCATTTGACTGTTGATAATAATTATATACCTATATGACCATAAAGTAAACATAAATTTACAAAAAAATATTGGTGAAATGGCTTGACAGCCGACATACATGAAGTTATAATAATGATAATCATTATCAAAAGGAGGAGGGTGTTATGAAATACTCAAAACAGCGAGACCTGATTCTGAGCATTGTCAGAAATACAACTATTCACCCTTCGGCCGAATGGGTATATGAGCAGGCCAAAAAGGAGATGCCGTCCATCGGTATCGCGACCGTTTATAGAAATCTCAATGCTCTTGTAGGTTCAGGTGAAATTGAACGTATTACTGCTGCTGGTCATGTCGACCGTTTTGACGGTCAGGTCAGCGAACACTGCCATATGCAGTGTGTGAGATGCGGAAAGCTGATAGACCTTTATCCCGACAGCGAGGAGAATATGGAGAGACTGAGGGAACTGATCTGCGAGACTTTCGGCGTTGAAGACAAAAACGTACGCATAAGCCGTACGCTGCTGCGAGGCGTGTGCAACAAATGCATCGATTCGGAAAACTAATTGTAAATATTTAATAGTATGGAGGATAATAAAATGAAAGATTTAAAAGGAACTAAGACATTTGACAACCTGATGGCAGCATTTGCCGGAGAATCACAGGCAAGGAACAAGTACACATTCTATGCATCACAGGCTAAGAAAGACGGATTTGTTCAGATCCAGAAGATCTTCGAGGAAACCGCTGCCAATGAAAAAGAACATGCTGAGCTCTGGTTCAAGCATGCTGTAGGAGTGGGCGACACATATGCAAACCTGCTTGATGCAGCTGCAGGCGAGAACTACGAGTGGACAGAGATGTATAAGGAAATGGCAGCTACTGCAAGAGAAGAGGGCTTCCCTGAAATCGCCGTTCAGATGGAGGGCGTTGCCAAGATAGAGGCGGAGCACGAGAAGAGATATCGTAAGCTTGCTGAAAATGTCAAGGACGGTACTGTATTCGAGAAGGAAGAAGAAGTTCTTTGGCAGTGCAGCAACTGCGGACATCAGTTCGTAGGCAAGAAGGCACCGCAGGTATGTCCGGTATGCAAACATCCGCAGTCATACTTCCAGGTTAAGTCAGAGAACTATTAATAGAGACTCGTCTGCGGACTCAAAGTCACAGACAGCTTTCGGAAAAACGAAGATCATGTGTCATCAGATGCATGATCTTTTTTTACGTCGCCATGTGTACGCGTGGATGCGTGGTATAGTTTATCGGAATAAAGCGCTCATAAATGCCCGTTTTTAAGGTGAAAAACTGCTAAAAAACTTTGAAAAGAAATTAAAAAAACTCTTGCATTATTGATTTGTTTCATATATACTTATAGGGCTTGCAAAAGGCGAAGAAGTAGGAAGTTGCTGAGCTATCAGGTAATTTCTACCGAGAATTGTCCCTGCCAGACAGGGGCGAGGGAGTTCGCCGGCTTTTGTTTTGTGCAATAACATAGGAAACGCACGGAACCGTGTGCAATGCAGGCAAATCTCCGCACACGTTGAAAAGTGGGCAGAAAGAACCCCTTGTACGAGAATAGCGAAAACAGTACTAAAAATTTAGGAGGACAAAATGAGCGAATTACAGAAAATCAGAATCAAGCTTAAGGCTTATGACCACGCTTTGCTGGATCAGTCAGCAGCGAAAATCGTCGAGACAGCTAAGAAGACAGGCGCGGATGTTTCCGGACCTATTCCACTGCCGACAGAGAAAGAGGTTGTAACGATCTTGCGTGCAGTTCACAAATACAAGGACAGCAGAGAGCAGTTCGAGCAGAGAACTCACAAGAGACTTATCGACATAACGAATGCAACATTGCAGACTACAGATGCTTTGACCAAGCTGGACCTGCCTGCAGGAGTTGACATCGAAATCAAGCTGTAAGGGACTCTCCCTTAGTATGATTGAGCCCTCAACCGGGGTTTCAATCCGCTGTAAGAATCAAGGAGGAAAAATATGAAAGCTATTTTAGGAAAGAAAATCGGGATGACCCAGATTTTCGCAGAATCAGGAGAGGTTGTTCCTGTTACTGTCATCGAAGCGGGGCCGGAAGTGGTTACGCAGATCAAGACTGTTGAGACAGACGGTTATGATGCAGTACAGGTCGGTTTTGAAGATCAGAAGCCGCAGAGAGTAAACAAGCCTATGACCGGACATTTTGAAAAGAGCGGAAACGCTCCTAAGAGACATCTGGCAGAATTCAGAAATGAAGAGGGTGAAACTTACGAACTGGGACAGGTAATAACCGTAGCAGATTTTGAAGAAGGCAAGAAACTTGACATTACCGGAATTTCCAAAGGTAAGGGAACTCAGGGAAATATCAAGAGACATGGCCACCACAGAGGACCGATGACTCACGGATCAAAGCATAAGAGGCTTGCCGGCGGTCTTGCAGGTGCGACTTATCCATCCAGAGTATTCCCTGGAAACGAAGGACCTGGACGCACTGGTCATGACACCATCACGGTGCAGAACGTAGTTTTAGTAAAGATTGACACTGACAGAAATCTCATGCTTGTCAAGGGCGCTGTTCCTGGAAGCAGAGGCAGTCTGGTAAAGATCAGATATGCTGTCAAGGGTCAGGACAAATAAGATAGGCTGAGGAAAGGAGGAAGCGCAAATGGCAACAGTAAAAGTGCTCAGTATGGACGGAAAAGACGCCGGTACAATTGAGCTTAAAGATGAGATATTCGGCATTGAGCCAAATCAGAACGCTGTTCACGAAGTAGTCAAGAACTATCTTGCCAACCGGAGACAGGGTACTCAGTCTGCAAAGACGAGAGCCGAGGTCAGAGGAGGCGGAAGAAAGCCGTTCAGACAGAAGGGAACAGGTCGTCATAGACAGGGAAGCACTACCGATCCTTCACAGGTTGGAGGCGGTATCGCATTCGCACCAAAGCCAAGGGATTACAGCTATACAATTCCTAAGAAGGTAAAGAGACTGGCTATGAAGTCAGCTTTGTCAGCTAAGGTGCAGGATCAGGAAATCATCGTACTCGAAGATCTGAAGTTCGATGCTCCTAAGACTAAGGAAATGGTTGCGACACTTGCAAATGTCAATGCTGCCAAGAAGGCATTGATAATCACTGCAGACAAGGATGAGAACGTTGTAAAATCAGCGGCAAACATCCCTGGAGTAAGAACTGCACTGGTCAACACCATGAACGTATATGAAATCGTTAACTATACAAGCTTCATTGTAACAAAGGAAGCTGTAAAGAAAATTGAGGAGGTGTACTTATAATGAGATCTGTATATGACGTAATCATCAAGCCGGTCATCAGTGAAAAAAGTATGGACCAGGCTCCTGGCAAGAAGTACACATTCAAGGTTGCAGTTGATGCCAACAAGACAGAAGTCAAGCATGCAATCGAAGAAATATTTGATGTAGAAGTTAAAAAAGTCAACATCATGAACGTAAACGGAAAACTTAAGAGAATGGGAAGAAACGTAGGAAGAACACCTGCATATAAGAAGGCAATCGTCACTCTTACAGATGCAAGCAAAGAAATCGAATTCTTCTCAAGTCTGTAATATAGGAGGTAGGAATAATGGGAATCAAAAAATATAATCCGACTACTCCTGGCCTTAGAGGCATGACAGTTTCGACTTTTGAGGAAATCACGGAGAGCACTCCGGAGAAATCACTTACGGTAACTCTGAAGAAGCATTCAGGAAGAAACTCAAGAGGTAAGATCACTGTCAGACACAGAGGCGGCGGCTACAGGCCGAAATACAGGATCATCGATTTTAAGAGAGACAAGGATGGTATTCCAGCAACAGTTAAGACTATTGAGTACGATCCAAACAGAAGCGCCAACATCGCTCTGCTGTTCTATAAGGACGGCGAGAAGAGATACATCATCGCTCCTGACCAGTTGAAGGTCGGCGACGTTATCTACTCGGGCACTGACTGCGACATCAAAGTCGGCAACGCGCTTCCGATAGCAAACATTCCTGTAGGTACAATGATCCACAACATCGAGCTGAAGCCTGGCAAAGGTGCGCAGCTGGTAAGATCAGCAGGAAACGGCGCCCAGCTTATGGCTAAGGAAGGCAGATACGCACAGGTAAGACTGCCGTCCGGCGAAGTAAGAAAGGTGCTGCTGGTATGCAGAGCTACGATCGGAGAGGTCGGCAATATCGATCACTCCAACATCCAGATAGGTAAGGCTGGAAGAAAACGTCACATGGGCTGGAGACCTACAGTCAGAGGTTCTGTCATGAACCCTAACGACCATCCACATGGTGGTGGTGAAGGTAGAGCGCCAGTTGGACGTAAGAGTCCGGTTACCCCTTGGGGCAAACCTGCACTTGGATATAAGACAAGGAAGAAGAACAAAGCTTCCGATAAATATATCGTAAAGAAGAGAAATGATAAGTAGGAAGGAGCAAATAAATGAGCAGATCGATTAAAAAAGGCCCTTTCGTAGATCCTAAGCTGTTAAAGAAGATCGAAGACATGAATGCAGCTAACGAGAAGAAAGTAGTGATCACATGGTCAAGATCATCAACTATTTTCCCGCAGATGGTAGGACACACTATCGCAGTTCATGACGGAAGGAAACATGTACCTGTATACATTACTGAGGACATGGTTGGACATAAGCTTGGAGAGTTTGCTCCGACCAGGACATACAGAGGACACCAGGCTGATAAGACTACAAGAGTATCCAAGCCATCAGGTACTAACTAAGAAAAGGAGATAGAAAATGGAAGCAAAAGCAGTTGCAAAATATGTCAGGATGTCTCCTATCAAGCTGAAACCGGTAACAGATCTGGTTAGAGGCAAGGACTTGAATGAGGCATTGAACATACTGAAGTTCACTCCTGGCAAAGGTTCGGAAATAGTTGAGAAGGTTGTAAAATCAGCTGCCGCAAACGCTGAAAACAATTTTGACATGAACCCGGATAATTTATACGTTGCAGAGGTATATGCCAACCAGGGACCGACCATGAAAAGATGGAGAGCCGGAGCCCAGGGTAGAGCATCACAGATCCTTAAGAGGTCTAGCCACGTTGGCGTGACCCTTAAGGAGAGAGACTAAGTTAGGAGGTTCATTGAATGGGTCAGAAAGTAAGCCCGCATGGGTTAAGAGTAGGCGTAATCAAGGACTGGGATTCTAAATGGTACGCAGGAAAAGGTAATTTTGCAGATTTTCTCGCTGAGGACAACAAAGTAAGAGAATTTGTTAAGAAAACACTGTATGGCGCAGGCGTTTCTAAGATTTTGATCGAAAGAGCTGCTGAGAACAAAATGAAGATCACAGTTCTGACTGCAAGACCTGGAATGGTAATCGGAAGATCAGGTTCAGGAATTGATGATCTGAAGAAAAAGCTTGAGGCTATGACAGGAAAAGAGATCACTATTTCTATCGAAGAGGTTAGAAGAAGTGAGCTTGACGCTCAGCTTACAGCTGAGAGCATCGCTGAAGCGCTGGAGCACAGAGTATCCTTCAGAAGAGCTATGAAACAGGCGATCGGCAGAACAATGAAGGCCGGCTGCAAGGGAATCAAGGTTCTTTGTTCAGGAAGACTGGGCGGAGCAGAAATAGCAAGAAGCGAAAAGTACAGCGAGGGCAATGTTCCTCTACATACTTTGAGAGCTGACATCGACTATGGTTTTGCTGAAGCTGACACCACTTACGGTAAGATCGGTGTAAAGGTTTGGATCAACCATGGCGAGATTCTCGACAAAGGACTGCAGAGCCCTATCCGCGAAGAAAAACGCGATAAGAGGGAGAGAAGACCAAGGAGAGACGGCGACAGAAGAAGAAATGACAGAAGAAGAAACGACAGGAACGATAGAGGCGGCAGACAGGAAATTGCCAAGGCTGTTAATCCAAGAATGAGGAAAACTCCTAAGGCTGAGCCAAAGACAGCGGAACCACAGGTTGAAGCTGTTGAAACACAGGCACCGGCTGAGGCTGCAGAAACACAGGAATAAGCATAGTGAAAGGAGGAACTAAGCCATGTTAATGCCAAAGCGCGTGAAACATAGAAGAGTTCATAGAGGTAGAATGAAAGGCGTAGCAACCAAGGGCAATACGATTACCTACGGTTCATACGGACTTGTCGCAGATGAGTGCGGCTGGATAACCTCCAATCAGATCGAGGCTGCCAGAATCGCAATGACGAGATATACCAAGAGAGGCGGCAAGGTATATATTAAGATATTCCCACACAAGTCGGTGACTAAAAAGCCGGCCGAAGTACGTATGGGATCCGGAAAAGGTGCACCAGAGTACTGGGTAGCAGTAGTTAAACCGGGCAGAGTAATGTTCGAGATTGACGGAGTTACCGAAGAGCAGGCCAGAGAGGCAATGAGACTTGCAGCGCACAAGCTGCCGATCAAGTCAGAATTTGTCACTAAGGCTCAGCAGATGGCAGAGGGTGGTGAAGCGTAATGGATTTGAATAAAATGAGAGAAATGACAGATGTTGAACTCAACGCTGAACTAGACAAAATGAAAAAGGAACTGTTCAATTTAAGATTCCAGCACGTGACAGGACAGCTTGAAAATCCTGTACAGATGAGGGAAGTTAAGAGGAACATCGCAAGAGTAAAAACTATCATCAGAGAAAAAGAACTGGATAAGGTTCAGGCTTAACTGAAAGGAGGATGCAATATGGCAGACGAAAGAAATAGAAGAAAAACCAAAGTCGGCGTCGTTGTCAGCAATAAGATGGATAAGACCGTTGTAGTTGCTATAGAAGACTTCGTAAGACATTCTCTTTATGGAAAAGCAGTAAAGAGGACCAAGAAGGTAAAGGCTCACGATGAGATGAATGAATGCAACATCGGAGATAAAGTTAGAATTATGGAGACGAGACCTTTGTCAAAGGATAAGAGATGGAGACTCGTCAACATCGTAGAAAAAGCTAAATAAGGAGGCGCCAGATCATGATTCAGACAGAAACAAGATTGAAGGTTGCTGACAATTCAGGTGCAAAGGAGCTCCTGTGCATACGTATTCTGGGCGGAACCAGCCGTCAGTACGCAAACATCGGAGACGTTATAGTTTGTGCCGTTAAGGACGCAACTCCAGGCGGCGTCGTAAAAAAAGGTGACGTTGTCAAGGCTGTAGTGGTTAGAACTAAGAAGGGCGCCAGAAGAGCAGATGGAAGCTACGTAAAGTTTGACCAGAACGCAGCAGTAATAATCAAGGATAAAGAAGATAAGACTCCGGTAGGAACACGTATTTTCGGACCTGTAGCCAGGGAACTGAGAGACAGAGGATTCATGAAGATCGTGTCACTTGCACCGGAAGTACTGTAGGAGGTGTAACGAATGCGTATTAAAAAAGATGATATGGTAATCGTTATTACCGGAAAAGACAAGGGAAAGACAGGTAAAGTCCTGAGAGCTCTCCCTAAGCAGCACAGAGTAGTAGTTGAGGGTGTAAACATTCAGACCAAGCATCAGAAGCAGACAAGAACTGAGCAGGCTGAGATCAAGCACATGGAAGGTCCTATCGACGTTTCCAACGTAATGTACTACGATGACAAAGCTAAAGAACCGGTTAAACTGGGATATGAGATCAAAGACGGCAAGAAAGTCAGAATATCCAAGAAGACCGGAAATGTAATTGACTAGGAAAGGAGGAGAAGGTTTTGACAGCAAGATTAAAGGAAACTTATGATAAAGAAGTATTCAAGGCACTGATGGACAAGTTCCAGTACAGCAATGTAATGGAAGTGCCAAAGCTTGAAAAGGTCACTATCAACATGGGTCTTGGAGAAGCCAAGGAAAATGCAAAGATCCTGGAGACGGCAGTTACAGAAATCGGTCTTATTACAGGACAGAGACCTGTAGTTACAAAGGCAAAGAAGTCCATAGCCAACTTCAAGGTCAGGCAGGGAATGCCTGTCGGCGCCAAGGTAACCCTCAGAGGGGACAACATGTATGTATTTGTTGACAAGCTTTTCAACATTTCTCTTCCTCGTGTAAGAGACTTCAAGGGAGTAAGCAAAAACTCATTTGACGGCAGAGGAAACTATTCCATGGGCGTTAAAGAGCAGCTGATCTTCCCTGAAATCAACTATGATGACGTAGACACGATCAAAGGAATGAACATAGTATTCACTACAACGGCCAAGACTGATGAAGAAGCAGCAGCTCTTCTGGAGCTCCTGGGCATGCCGTTTGAGAAGTAGTAGGAGGTAGAAATGGCAAAGAAGTCTCTAAAGATCAAACAGCAGAGAACACCTAAATATGCCACTCGTGCTTACACGAGATGCAGAATTTGTGGAAGACCGCATTCCGTTCTTAAAAAGTATGGAATTTGCCGTATCTGCTTTAGAGAACTTGCTTACAAGGGTGAAATTCCCGGCGTAAAGAAAGCAAGCTGGTAAGAAATATTGAAATTGTGTAAGTGGGAGAAACCCATACTGCACGAGAAGGGAGATAAATCGTAATGACAATGACAGATCCTATAGCTGATATGCTAACAAGAATCAGAAATGCCAATACTGTAGGTCATGAAACTGTCGAGATTCCTGCTTCCAAGATGAAGAAGGCAATCGCTGAGATCCTCGTTGACGAGGGATATATCGAGGCATATGACGTAATTGATGACAACAAGCAGGGCACCATCAAGGTAACTATGAAATATGGTGCTGACAAAGAAAAAGTAATCACTGGAATTAAGAAGATTTCAAAACCGGGCCTTAAGGTTTATGCCAAGGCCAATGACGTTCCAAAGGTACTGGGCGGACTTGGTATCGCAATCATTTCCACATCTAAGGGAATCGTAAGCGACAAGAAAGCCAGAGAACTGGGCGTTGGCGGAGAAGTAATCTGTTATGTTTGGTAGGAGGTAGAAACATGTCAAGAATAGGTAACAAGCCTGTTACGCTTCCTGCCGGAGTAGAACTCAAGGTTGATGACAAAAATGTCGTAACCGTAAAGGGTCCTAAAGGACAGCTGGAACAGCAGCTTGATTCAAGAATTAAAGTTGAAGTTGAAGGCAGTGAAGTGAAATTCACAAGACCTAGTGATAACAGAAATGACAGAGCACAGCACGGACTTTCAAGAACTCTTGTCCAGAACATGGTAACCGGAGTTACTGAGGGCTTTGAGAAAAAGCTTCAGATCATCGGTGTAGGATACAGAGCTGAGAAGAAGGGCAACACTCTGGTAATGAATCTGGGATTCTCACATCCTGTAGAGATGGTGGACCCGGAAGGCATCACGACAGAAACGCCTGACGCTACTACGGTCATCGTAAAAGGAATCGATAAAGCCTTGGTTGGAAACTACGCGGCCAACATCAGAAAATGGAGAAAACCTGAGCCATATAAGGGCAAGGGAATCAGATATGATGGTGAACACGTACGCAGAAAAGAAGGCAAGACCGGAGCTAAGGCATAGAAAGGAGTGAAGCAAGATGGCAAAAGAATCAAGAAATGACAAGCGTGTCAAAAGACATGCCAGAGTTAGAAAAAACTTAATCGGAACTCCTGAAAAGCCAAGACTTTGCGTTTACAGATCAAACAAGAATATTTCATGTCAGATCATAGACGATGAGAGTCAGAAGACTTTGGTAGCCGCTTCATCACTTGACAAAGAGCTCAAGGAAGAAATCGGTTACGGCGGCAACAAAGATGCTGCCAAAAAAGTCGGCGAAGCTATTGCTAAGAGAGCACTTGCCAAGGGAATCGAAGTAGTTTCCTTTGACAGAGGCGGATTCCTTTATCACGGAAGAGTTAAGGAACTGGCTGAAGGCGCTCGCGAAGGCGGATTGAAATTCTAACAGGAGGAGATATAATGCGTAATATTATTGATGCTTCCAAGCTGGATCTGACCGAAACCATCGTCAATATCAGACGTGTAGCCAAGACCGTTAAGGGTGGTAGAAACATGAGATTCTCAGTTACTATCGTAGTTGGCGACCACAACGGATATGTAGGCGTAGGACTTGGTAAGGCTCAGGAAATTCCTGAGGCTGTAAGAAAAGCTACGGAAGATGCGAAGAAAAATCTGATATATGTTCCAACAGTTGGAACCACTATACCACATAGAAATGTTGGCGTTTTCGGAGCAGGCAGAGTGATACTTATGCCGGCAGCTGAAGGTACCGGAGTAATCGCAGGATCATCTGCGCGTACAGTACTGGAATCAGCAGGAATCAAAGACGTAAGAGCCAAGTCAGTTGGCTCAAACAACTCAGGCAACATTGCCTATGCAACTCTTGAGGGTCTTAAGAACCTGATGACAGTTGAAAAGGTAGCGAAGCTGAGAGGAAAGACACCTGAAGAAATTTTAGGATAGGAGGATAACGCAAATGGCTAAAATGCTTAAAATTACTTTAACAAAGAGTACTATTGGCGCTTCCCCTAAACAGAGAAAGGTTGTCGAAGCGTTAGGACTTAGAAAGATGCATCATTCAGTTGAATTAGCCGACACACCACAGACTCGCGGTGCTGTTGCAAAGGTAGCGCATCTTGTAACGGTAGAAGAACTATAAAGATAGGGGGTGCAAGGTATAATGAAACTGCATGAATTAAAAGCGCCTGCAGGATCGACCAGTAACCGTAAAAGGAGAGGCCGTGGTACTGCAACCGGACAGGGTAAAACCGGCGGTAGAGGTATGAATGGTCAGAAATCCAGAAGCGGCGGCGGAGTCAGACTTGGCTTCGAAGGTGGTCAGATGCCACTATACAGACGTTTGCCAAAAAGAGGTTTCACAAACATTTTTGGAACCGAATACACAATAGTTAATGTCAAGGATCTTAACAGATTTGAGGCTGGCACTGTAGTTACTCCAGAACTTCTTGCTGAGACCGGAATGGTCAAGCAGGTTAAGGATGGAATCAAAGTACTCGGAGACGGGGAACTGAAGAACAGCTTGACAGTACAGGCCCACAAATTTAGCAAGACCGCTGTAGAAAAAATTGAAGCTGCTGGAGGAAAGGCAGAGGTGATCTAAAATGGAGATGTTCAAGACTATTTCCCAGGCCCTCAAGGTCAAGGAAATCAGAGGAAAAATGATCTTCACATTACTGATGCTGGTTGTTTTCAGGATCGGATCTAACATTCCGGTCCCTGGAATCAACAGGGACTACCTGGCACAGATGTTTACAGGAAACAGCATGGGTCTGTTTGAACTGTTCAATCTGTTCTCAGGAGGTTCATTCAACAACTTCACAATTTTTGCACTTAGTATCACACCATACATTACAGCGACCATCATCATTCAGCTGCTGACCATAGCATTTCCTTACTTTGAGCGTCTTGCCAAAGAAGGAATGGAAGGCAGAAAGAAGATGGCACAGATAACTCGTTATCTTACTGTAGTGCTGGCACTGGTACAGGCACTTGGTCTGACAGTAGGACTGTTTAAAAAGACCATAATCGATCAGAGCTGGTTCACATTCATAGTAATCACCCTGATACTGACCGCAGGCACCACATTCCTGATGTGGCTGGGAGAGAAAATCAACGAGTCCGGCATAGGAAACGGTATTTCACTGCTGATCTTCGGCGGAATCGTAGCCAGGATCCCAAGTGGAATCGCAAGCATGTGGAGCAAGTACCGGGACGGCTCTATGTCCGTAGTAACGATGATTTTGTTCCTGATATTCGCACTGGTTGTAGTCGTTGGAATCATTGAGATCCAGCAGGGCACCAGGAGAATACCGGTTCAGTACGCAAAGAGAGTAGTAGGAAGGAAGATGTACGGCGGACAGTCAACGCATATTCCACTAAAGGTCAATCAGGCCGGCGTAATTCCTATCATTTTCGCACTGTCACTGCTGCAGTTCCCGCTGACGATAATGTACTTCTTCCCAAATACAGCTTTTTATGATTTCTGCGAGAAGTATCTGTCACCAGGCGGAAGCCCGGGAGTATGGGTATATGCTGTACTCAACGTTATGCTGATAATATTCTTCAACTACTTCTATACGGCTGTAACATTCAATCCTGTAGAGGTTGCTCAGAATATGAAGGCCAACGGCGGATTTATTCCGGGAATAAGACCGGGTAAAGCAACGGTTGATTATTTGAGCAAAGTAATGTCTAGGATATCCATCGTAGGAGCCATCTTCCTGGCAGTCATTGCAACACTGCCGACACTGATTTCACAGTACTCAGGTCTGGAAGTCAGATTTGGAGGAACATCGCTGCTGATAGCAGTCGGAGTTGCACTTGATACGATGAGACAGCTGGAAAACCAGATGGTAATGAGAAATTACCAGGGATTCCTTAAGTGATCGGAGATGAAATAAATGCTTAGAACAATATTACTGGGCCCTCCGGGAGCCGGAAAGGGCACACAGGCTGATAAAATAATTGAGAAATACAACATTCCTCATATTTCAACCGGAGACATATTCAGGGATAACATCAAGAACGGGACCGAACTGGGCAAGAAAGCTCAGGCATACATGAACAAAGGTGAGCTTGTTCCCGACGATCTGGTAATCGAGATCGCCACTGACAGGCTGCTGAAAGACGATTGTAAGAACGGATTCCTTCTGGACGGATTCCCAAGGACAGTTTATCAGGCCGAGAAGCTGGACGAGTTCCTTCAGGCCCATGGGCAGAAGCTGGACAAGGTCATAGACCTGGAAGTCGGCGAGGACATTCTCATGGTCAGACTGACAGGACGCAGAGTCTGCAAGGTCTGCGGAGCAAGCTATCACGTAGTGAACATGCTTCCTAAAAAGGAAGGCATATGCGACAAATGCGGCGGTGAGCTGATCCAGAGAGCTGACGACAATGAGGAAACTGCCAGAAACAGAATCGATGTATATAACGAGCAGACCAGGCCTCTCGTAGACTACTACGAGAAAGCCGGCAACTTAGCCCGCATTGATGGTGCTACGCCTCTTGAAGAAACTTTCAAAGATATAGTAGCAGCCTTAGGTGAGTAAGCATGATAATTCTTAAATCACCAGAGGAAATCGACTTGATGCATGAGGCCGGAAAGGTCAACAAACTGATTTTGGAAGGCCTAAAAGACCTAATTAAGCCGGGGATATCTACCATGGAAATCGACGATTTTGTAGCCGAAACCGTCAGCAGGCATGGAATGAAAGCTTCAGAAAAAGGATATTATGACTATCCGGCCAGCATATGCACTTCCGTAAACGAGGAGGTCGTTCACGGCATCCCCAGCAAGAAGCGCATCCTGCAGGATGGAGATATAATCAGCCTCGATCTGGTAGTTGAGTATGAAGGCTACATGGCTGACGCGGCAAGAACTTACGGCGTCGGCAGCATAAGCCCTGAAGCACAGCACCTGATAGACACTGCTGAAAGATCCTTTTTCGAAGGAATCAAATACGCAAGAGAAGGATACAGGTTATTCGACATATCTCACGCGATACAGCAATATGTAGAAGGCGAAGGCTTCGGTGTGATCAGAGATTACACCGGACACGGTATAGGAAGTGAAATGCACGAAGATCCGCCGATACCGAACTACGGGAAGGCTGGCAAGGGTCCGAGGCTGCAGCGAGGAATGACATTGGCCATTGAACCGATGATCACTCAGGGCAGCTATGAAACGGATACGCTTACCGATAACTGGACAGTAGTAACAAAAGATGGCGGGCTCGCGGCTCATTACGAAAATACTGTAGTCATCACTGATGGCGAGCCGGAACTGCTTACATTATAAAAGAGAGGTGTAAAGGATGGCGAAAAAAGACGTCATAGAAGCAATAGGAACCGTGGTAGACGCTCAGCCTAACGCTATGTTCAAGGTTAAGCTTGAGAATGGTTTTGAGGTGCTTGCGCACATTTCGGGTAAGATTAGGATGAACTATATCAGGATTCTGCCGGGAGATAAGGTAAAAGTCGAACTTTCGCCTTACGATCTTACGCGCGGAAGAATAATATGGAGAGATAAAGGAAATTAATATTGGTCAATGATGGAGGTTAAGAAATGAAAGTCAGAGCTTCAGTAAAACCAATCTGTGAAAAATGCAAGATCATTAAGAGACATGGCAAGGTCATGGTCATCTGTGAAAATCCTAAGCATAAGCAGAGACAAGGTTAACAAACGGCGCGGTTACGCGCATCAGCAACGGACGGCGGCACCAGGACCGCATGCTCCAAATAATATTTTTTAGAACGCCTGTCTATATCACCCTGGATTAGTGACGGAAGATAGGAGAAGGAGGAAACGTATGGCTCGTATAGCCGGTGTCGACTTACCAAGAGACAAAAGAGTAGAAATTGGTTTAACTTACATCTATGGTATTGGCAGAAAGACAGCAAATCAAATCCTCGCACAGGCAGGAATCAATCCTGATACAAGAATCAAGGACCTGACTGAGGACGAAGCTGGTGCAATCAGAAAGATCATCGATGCTGATTACATGGTTGAAGGTGATCTGAGAAGAGAAGTCTCCATGAACATCAAGAGACTTATGGAAATCGGAAGCTACAGAGGAATCAGACATAGAAGAAGTCTCCCTGTAAGAGGTCAGAAAACTAAGACCAATGCAAGAACACGCAAAGGTCCTAAGAAAACAGTAGGTAGAAAGAAGAAGGAAGGAGGACAGAGATAATGGCAAAGGCAGCTAAAAAGACTGTACGTAAAAAGAGAGTACAGCGTAAGAACATTGTAAAGGGCCAGGCACATATTCAGTCCACCTTTAACAATACATTAGTAACTTTAACAGACATGGATGGAAATGCACTTTCATGGTCAAGCGCTGGTTCGCTTGGATTCAAGGGTTCAAAGAAATCCACTCCGTTCGCTGCACAGATGGCTGCTGAAGAGGCAACCAAGGCTGCAATGGAGCATGGTCTGAAAACAGTAGAAGTTTACGTAAAGGGACCGGGATCCGGAAGAGAAGCAGCTATCAGAGCTCTTCAGGCAGCTGGACTTGAGATCACAATGATCAAGGACATCACGCCAATTCCACATAATGGATGCAGGCCACCAAAGAGAAGAAGAGTCTGATAGAAGGGAGGAGTAATAATAAATGGCAAGATATACAGATGCTAACTGCAGATTATGCAGAAGAGAAGGTCAGAAACTTTTCCTGAAGGGCGACAGATGCTACGGCGCCAAGTGTGCTCTTGAGAGAAAGAATTACGCTCCCGGACAGCATGGACAGATGAGAAAAAAATCATCTGAATATGGACTTCAGTTAAGGGAGAAACAGAAGGCAAAGAGATTTTACGGACTGCAGGAAACTCAGTTCCATAATCTGTTTGAGAAGGCTGAATCCAAGAAGGGTGTAACAGGTGACAACCTGCTGATCCTGCTGGAGAGCAGACTTGACAATGCAGTTTACAGACTGGGATTTGCTTCTTCAAGGAAAGAAGCGAGACAGCTGATCGTTCACAGTCATTTCACTGTAAACGGCCACAAAGTAAATTCACCTGGAATGGAAGTCAAAGCCGGTGATGTTATCAAAGTTAAGGAAAAGAGTGCAAATTCACCTAAGTTTAAGGAAATCAAGGAGATGCAGATTACAGTACCTTCATGGCTGTCAGTTGATGTTGATAAACTTGAAGGAAAGGTTGTCGCTTTACCAACAAGAGCGGATATCGATACTCCGATCGCAGAGCACTTGATCGTCGAATTGTATTCCAAGTAATATAGCGTGAAGTTATAATTATTGGAAGAAAAAGGAGGGTTTTTAGTGATAGAAATCGAAAAACCAACGATAACAAAAGAAATTAGCGATGATGGCAGATACGGCAAATTCGTTGTAGAACCTCTTGAAAGAGGATATGGTACTACTCTGGGCAACAGCATGAGAAGGATACTCCTCAGCTCACTGCCCGGCGCAGCAGTTACTTCCGTAAAAATCGACGGCATACTTCATGAGTTTTCGACGATTCCTGGAGTCAAAGAAGACGTTACAGAAATCATTCTGAACCTTAAGAAGCTGGCAATCAAGCTCAGCGGAGATGATACCAAGAGAGTTATCATCAATGCGGTCGGACCTAAGGATGTTACGGCAGCCGATATCATTGGAGATTCCGAGATGGAGATATTCAATCCGGAGCTTCATATCGCGACGCTGGAAGAAAACGCTACTCTGGTCATGGAAATCAACCTGGCAAGAGGCCGCGGATATGTTTCGGCAGAGCAGAACAAGACGGAGAGCACTCCTATATCAGTAATTCCTGTAGATTCGATCTATACTCCTGTACGCAAGGTGAACTTCACTGTTGCTAACACGAGAGTTGGTCAGGTGACAGACTATGACAAGCTGATTCTGGAGATATGGACTGACGGTTCGATCACACCTGAAGAGGGTGTTTCCATCGGTGCCAAGATCATGCAGGAGCATTTGAACCTGTTCATTCAGCTGGATGACTCCACAGACGGTCTTGAGATCATGATCGAGAAGGAAGAGGACCAGAAGGAAAAAGCACTTGAGATGACGATCGAAGAACTCGAACTTTCAGTTCGTTCCTTCAACTGTCTGAAGAGAGCTTCCATAAACACCGTTGAGGAACTGACAGAGCGTACAGAGGAAGACATGATGAAGGTCAGGAACCTTGGTAAGAAATCTCTGGATGAGGTTAAGAATAAGCTGGAAGAACTAGGCCTCGGACTGAAGCCTAGCGACGAATAAGCAAGTAGGAAAGGAGCACAGATATGCCGGGATATAGAAAACTGGGCAGAAATTCGGCTCATAGAAAGGCAATGTTGAGAAATCTCGTCACCGACCTTTTAAGGGAGGAAAGAATTTCAACAACTGATACCAGAGCTAAAGAAGCCAGAAGAGAAGCCGAGAAACTTATTACGCTGGCTAAGCGCGGAGATCTTCACGCAAGAAGACAGGCAATGAGCTACATCTTTGATGAAGCAGTAGTGGTAAAACTGTTTGATGAAATTGCGCCAAGATATTCCGATAGAAACGGCGGCTATACAAGAATCCTGAAGCTGGGACCAAGAAGAGGCGACAGCGCAGAAGTAGTATTTGTAGAGTTGGTATAAACACTGAACAAAAAAAGGACTGCATTGATTTGCAGTCCTTTTTGCATGGAAAAAAATACTTGATTAATTCCTCTTTACGTATTGACAAATAAATAACAATAGCGTAATATGAGCATTGTTATTTGTAGATTAATTAACAAACGTTCAATAATAAAACTCAAAATAAATATTAAATTATCAATTGGAGGAAATTGAAATGGCAAGATTTACATTACCAAGAGACCTGTACCACGGAAAGGGAGCGTTAGAGGCTCTCAAAACATTTGAAGGGAAAAAGGCCATGGTCTGCACAGGCGGCGGCTCCATGAAAAGAAACGGCTTTCTGGACAAGACAGTGGAGTATCTGCAGGAAGCAGGCATGGAAGTGAAACTGATAGAGGGCATCGAGCCGGATCCGTCGGTGGAGACCGTAATGAAGGGCGCTGACGAGATGCTGGCTTTTGAACCTGACTGGATCGTGGCCATAGGCGGCGGTTCACCTATAGACGCTGCTAAAGCCATGTGGATCAAATATGAATATCCTGAAGTTACATTTGAAGACATGTGCAAGGTGTTCGGTCTTCCTAAACTCAGAAAAAAGGCCCACTTCTGCGCTGTCTCATCCACATCCGGAACCGCTACTGAGGTTACTGCTTTCTCAATCATCACCGACTATGAAAAGGGTATCAAATATCCAATCGCTGACTTTGAGATCACTCCGGACGTGGCCATCGTCGATCCTGATCTGGCAGAAACCATGCCGCAGAAGCTGGTTGCCCACACAGGCATGGACGCCATGACCCATGCGGTCGAAGCTTACGTTTCCACCGCCAACAGCGACTTTACAGACCCTCTGGCGCTCCACGCCATCAAGATGATCAAGAGAGATCTGATAGAATCGTACAACGGCGATATGGCCAGGCGCGACAGCATGCACAACGCGCAGTGCCTCGCAGGAATGGCCTTCACCAACGCACTGCTTGGAATAGTTCATTCCATGGCACACAAGACCGGCGCGGCTTTTGCCGACTACGGCGCACATATCATCCACGGCGCTGCCAACGCAATGTACCTGCCTAAGGTGATTGCCTTCAACGCCAGGAACAAAGAAGCCGCTGAACGTTATGCCGAGATCGCGGATCACATCGCTCTGGGCGGAGCGACCACTGAGGAGAAGATACAGAACCTGATCAGCTTCCTCCGTAAGATGAACGATGAGCTGAACATCCCTCAGTGCATCCAGAACTACGGCATCGACAGTTATCCTGTAAAGCAGGGCTTTGTTCCTGAAGAGATATTCCTGGAGAGACTGCCGGAGATCGCAAGGAACGCCATCGGCGACGCCTGCACAGGCTCCAACCCTCGCCAGCCTAACCAGGAAGAGATGGAAAAGCTGCTGAAATGCTGCTACTACGATACAGAAGTGGATTTCTAAAGAGTTATTTCTTAATTAAAATTAAGAAATTAAGCCCATTTCATTGACTAACTTCCTATGATGTAGTAAGATTATTAAGAATTCTTAAGAAAAAATGCGATGGGGCGCACTTGAGAATGTTAAGGGATTAGCGATACTATATCTGAAAAGGAAGTATAGCTAATATGAATTTAGTAAAAAGAGTAATGCTGATAGCAATGGTCGCGGCGCTGGTAATCGCCATGAACCTGAGCATTCAGTCCATAGAATCGGTATATGCTGAAACTGCTGATACGAACGGAACGACAACGGAGGCTTCAACAGCCGCAACGACCGCACCGGATGCGACGGCAGACACAGCAGGTACAGATACTAAGGCGGCAGCAGACACTACAGCAGATGATACATCAGAAGCTGCTGCAGAGAAGGAAAGCATTACTTACATAAAATCAACAGGCAGAACATCCAAATCGGTCAAGCTGGAGTGGTCAGATATTTCAACTGCTGACGACTACAGCGCAGTCGTGATGGATAAAAACGGCAAGGTCATCAAGACTAAGACTGTTTCTGACAATGAGGTCAGTGTCAAGGGCCTTAAGGCGAGTACCAAGTACAAGTTCAAGGTCATCGCCAAGGATGATGAAGAGGAGATCGATACATCCAGCACAGTTACCGTTAAGACCAAGGCCAGATTTGTCAGGCCGGTAGGCGGATATGTGCTTTCAGGCTATGGCTACCGTACGGGATTTGGTTCATCGTTTCATCAGGGTGTTGACCTGAATGCAGCGACGGGAACCAGAGTCAAATCGGCAGCTGACGGAACAGTAATACTGGCACAGTGGTATTTCGGCTATGGCAAGTGCATCAAGGTAAGACATGCCGATGGTTATGTTACATTATATGGACATCTCAGTCGGATAAACGTCAGGCCGGGACAGCATGTAAGCCAGGGTCAGGTCATCGCCAGAAGTGGAAGGACCGGTTCAGCATCATGCTCACATCTCCACTTTGAGATAACCAGAAACGGATCTCACATGAATCCGATGAGTTTCATCTAGAATAAGAATTATCAGTACCGTACGTTTGCGGAAATATGCCGCTGCGTACGGTATCTTTATTTTTCGGCCAGCAGACAGGTCAGGGCGCCGCGGGTGTTGATGCTGCGGATCAGAGAGGTGAAACCGGAAATATCATGAGTTGCGTTTTGTCCGAACCAGCAGGAGACGATGGATATCTGACCGCCGGCGATATACTCCATTATCAGCTGCTGCCGTTCGTTCAGATTGTCGTAGTCCAGGCCGAGGAAACGGCAGACGTTGGATTTCGCCAGAGCTTTAAGGGAGTTCTGAAGTCTGGCACTGGGGCGTTTGATCAGGTAGATATCCAGCATGGTGCGGTTAGCCGCATAGAAATCATCGAAGTGCTCGATGACATAGCTCATGTCATCGTCGACGATGCCGGCAGCCAGATGTCTGACCATGTCGGTGGCGTTATCGATGAATTCCGCTTCGGTCTGGTCGCGCAGGTCGTAAATGTCCAGATAGTGGTCGTAAAATGTGCCGCGGTTGACGCCGGCTGTTTCGGTCAGCAGCTTGACGCTGATTTTCTCTATTGGTTTTTCCTCGTATAATCTGAGAAAGGCTTTCTTGATTTTTTCTTCTGCAGTGCTCATCGTTACCTCCTGCCGACAGTTTTTGAATAACTGTCTGTTTCTTTTGGGACAAAATTATAGTAATATAATTATATACCAACACGGTGTCGGTTTCAAGGAGGAAACAATGAACAGCATAGAATTGACGGGAGTCAATAAATCTTATAAGAAGAGTCAGGTGCTCCACGATGTGGAGCTAAGGGTCGGCCGGGGAGAGATATTCGGGCTGCTGGGACCGTCGGGCTGCGGCAAGACTACAACTGTGAAGATAATAGCGGGCATACTTTGTCCTGAGCAGGGCAGCGTCAGAGTGCTGGATCAGGAGATGCCTGATCTTAATGTCATGGGGCGCATCGGTTACATGGCGCAGGCAGCTGCTCTGTATCCGACTCTTACAGCTTATGAAAACCTGAGGTTTTTCGGCAGGCTGTATGGATTGCCTAAAAACGATCTGGTCGACAGGATAGATCATGCTGCGAACCTGGTAGGGCTGGGAGACGAGCTGAAGAAAAGCGTTTCCGCCTTTTCCGGAGGCATGATGCAGAGACTGTCACTGGCTATTGCACTGCTGCCGGACCCGGAGGTGCTGATCCTGGACGAGCCTACCGTAGGCATCGATCCGGTGCTGCGGGCCGAGATATGGAGGGAGCTGCGCGGTCTTGCCGAAGGTGGCGTGACCATCCTCATAACCACCCACGTCATGGATGAAGCGGCCAAGTGCACCAGACTTGCCATGATGCGGGAGGGACATATAATAGCGGAGGGAACTCCTGAAAGTCTGGTTGAACAGTCGGGAACAAAATCCATAGAAGAGGCATTCATATATTACGGAGGTGGCAGCCATGAGAGTTAGAGCCATAGCAGGCAGGATACTGAACCAGCTTCGTCATGACAAGCGCACCATGGCGCTGGTGCTGGTGGCACCGCTGGTGGTACTGACCCTTGTATATTTTGTCTTTCAGTCAGGGAGCGCAGCCTATACCATAGAGGTGATCCATGCTCCTAAGGATGTGGTCAGCCAGATCAGGGACAATGACGATTACGACATTACCGTAAAGCATGACAGTAAAAAAAGTGCCGTAGAGGCGGTCAGACAGGGTGACGCCATCGCCGCCGTCCGCGTCAGTTCAGACTGCAGCAGGGTGAAGATTTACCTGGACGGAACCAACGCCGGTGACGCGGCAAAGATCAAAGCGCTGATCAGCCAGAGCGTCGCACAGGTGGTCCGCGATGATATGAAACAAAAAGTGGAAGAGATCAAGGCCGACATGGCCAAGAATCCGCTGGCGCCTGAGATCGATATCGATACTGTGGAACCGGATGTGAATACCGACTATATTTATGGTTCAGGTGACGGATCGTTTTTTGACGATTACGGCGCGCCGCTGATCGGTATAATCATATTTTTCTTTGTATTTCTTATCGCCGGCATCAACTTTCTCAATGAGAGGAAGGGTGGTACTCTGGAAAGGATACTGTCGACGCCGACCAGGAGAGGAGAGATCATTTCCGGATATGTGATCGGTTTCGGCGTTCTGGCCATCATTCAGACCATAGTAGTAAGTCTGTTCGTGGTCTACGTGCTGGGTATGGCCATGGCGGGGAATATCCTCTATGTGCTGCTGATAAATATGCTGACTGCCATCTGCGCGCTGACACTGGGCATGCTTTTGTCTACCCTGGCATCCAGCGAATTTCAGATGATCCAGTTCATACCGCTGGTCATACTGCCTCAGATTTTCCTCTGCGGACTGTTCAGACTGACCGGAGGATGGGACGTGGCGGGTCACTTTGTGCCGCTGTATTATACGACCGACGCGCTGACAGAGGTCATGGTACGCGGACGCGGCATGGGCGAAATTACTGCAGATCTGCTGGTCCTGGCGGGATGTGCCGTTTTGTTCATGGGACTTAACGCCATGTTCCTGAAAAAACAGAGAAGAGTGTAGGACCAGGACAACTCTGAGCAGACACGATTTTCAACGGGTACGAAACGGCGGAACGTCAGCGTAATTGAACCTCTACCATGCATTGACAATGAACTTGAGATGGTGTAGGGTATAAGTGTTACTTAATGCGAGATAGGTTGTTTAATGGAAAGAGCGTATTAATGGATATCTTAAAAAGGAAGAAAACAGTATTTATTGTCATTGCACTGATTGTAGTTGGCCTTCTTTTCGCATTCTTTATTTTAAAGAACGGCGGAGCATCAGCAAATGATCAGCGGAACGAGATTCAGAAATTTGTCGCCATACAGAAAAGCGGAATGGAAATGCGTGATAAACTTGGGCAGGACACGCCTTATTCATTGATTTATGTTGCTGCAAAATCACATGAGCTGGCGGGTGCCAAACCTGAAGCGGCAGTCAGGGAGGCGGAATCCGAGTATCTTGAAAACCAGGCATTACTTCAGCTCGCAGAGAAAAACGGCATTAAAGTCAGTGACAGTGATGTAAAGCAGTATATAGAAAAGAACTGCAAAGAGGGCAAATCAGCCCAAAACTATTCTGAGATAGAAAAAGCATGTGAAAAAGAAAATGTAACTTTTGAAGACACATTCTATAAAAATTTTGAATACTATAAAACACAATATATTATTAACTTACTTGACGACAAGCTGCAGAAAAAATACGTGAAGGATAATAAGACTTCCAAAGATTCAGCCGATGCGGATACAGACAATGATGACTGGAACGATAAGTGGGCCGACATAACAAAATCTGCTGTTACCGGTTATAAAAACAGCGCTGATTATAAAAAGTGCAGTGAATTTCTGAAAGATGCCGAGAAATTGTATTTAGGTAATGACAATGAAAACATCAGCATGATCAAAAAAGTTGATCAGGATTTGCGCTGAGAACTATCACCGCTAACTTTTCATTTGCCTGATGGGGCAAACTCCTTGACGCGGTCTGTTATTGATAGTAGAATATATTAGTGAATTGAATATTGGTTTTATGTTCTTCCATGTATTTGGAAGCTAAGAGGGAATCAGGATAAGCCTGAGCGGTCCCGCCACTGTAATTGGGGAGCAGCGTCTCGCGGTAGAGATACCATCCACTGGCCTTGAGCTGGGAAGGAGAAGCGCTGTTATGATCCATTAGCCAGGAGACCTGCATAGAATCGTTTCATATCGGCGGAGAATCGGTATAGTGGAACAAAGAAAAGCATTATTAGCAAATACGGGCTATGGTCTTAAGACCATAGCCCTTTATTTTGTTGTGACAGACCGTTGCCCGCAGAAAAACAAGCAGAAGTTATTTAGGTTATTGATGTAGGAGGCAGAGATGATAAGTAAGAAGTTTGGTAAGTTCGCGGCAGTATTGCTGGCATTGCTGATGGTCATCGTGTTCATACCGGCTGCGGCTTTTGGCGATGATACCGGATCCGGCGGAACAGGAGACACCATCACGGTTTATTTCACCATATGTAATGACGGCGGTGAGTTTATCACGGGCAACGACAGCAAGAAGACCGTACTGGCCAGGGTACCGGTCAAGATCAGTTATGATGACCTTGCGCAGTACGGCCTTGAGCGATTCAACCGCTATGAAGCGGATAACTTTGATAAAGGCGGGAAATACAAGAATAAGGTGATAGTAAAGCAGCCGACACTGCTGATGCTGTATATGAAGGTTCTGGGGACATATTACCTGGGCAGGGAATTCAGGCAGTCTGATGTGGGAACCAAGGCGTTAAATCCCAGCGGGAGCGCTACCAGTATGTTTATGAACGAATTCTGGGGACACGACTACAACCTGAATTATTATGTGAATCACGCGTATCCGCTGATGGCCAAAGGCTGGGGATCGACGGCTGACTACATACTCCTGGGAGACGGAGACGAAGTGGATGTCAACATGTTCTCTTCCTGGGACGGTGATGAAACATTTTACAATTTTACCACTACCCACAAGACAGTCACTGCGGGTTCCAGCCTCGATATGAAGCTGCAGTATGCTACACCTGACTATGTAAACTATACTACGGGGCATGAACCCCTCGCGAATACTGGTATACGTGTCAGCAGTGATTATGGACGGACATGGAAATCTGATGTATATCAAACTGATGGAGAAGGAAAGTTTACGGCAAAATTCAATGAACCGGGAGTATTCTACCTTTCCAACAGTGAAGTTGGCGATGGCCTCGGACCTGCAATCAGCGTTATCAAGGTTACTCCGGGCAAGGTGGCCGGAGCAGAGGCAAAACTCATTAACAACAGTAAGGCGGAATATTCATGGAAGGCCGTGAAGGGGGCGGATGGATATAAGGTATCCTACAAGAAGTCAGCAGATGACAAGTGGACGACTGAGAAAACAACGAAGACTTCCATAGATGTAGATGGCCTTGATCCTGGCGCCGAGTATCAGTTCAAGGTGCTGGCTTTTGTTAAGGACGACTATGTTGCCGCCGGAGAAGCTACCGCTTCGCTGGAAGGTGAATACGGTGATATCAGCACTGTAAAAACTCTGGCGCAGCCGGCAGTCAGTCTGACATCAGCGGGAACAGACGCGGTCAGGGCTTCCTGGCAGAAGGTCGATGGCGCAGATGAGTATACGGTCTATTATCAGACCAGAGGAGACAAAGAGTGGAAAACACTGAAAACAGCAGGCACAGAGTTGAAGATAGATGGACTGAAGAGCAACACCGAATATAATGTGAAGGTCGCGGCAGTAAAAAAAACTGACGGTTCCGCGGCGATAATCTCAGAAGGAGCAGCAGCGACAGCCCGGACTGATATAAGATACTATGGCATCACAACGGAGATAATCAACGGGACCATAGATCCGGATACCCGGACCGCTGAAAGCAGTAGTCTGACCATCAAATATTCGCCGGCTGACGGTTATAAGGTCAGCCAGGTGCTGATTGACGGCAAGGCAGTAGTTGCAGGTGACGGGACCATATATGAGAAGAGTTATACCTTTGCCGACGTTACTGCGGCGCATTCGATAAAAGTGATCTGTGAGAAACTGCCTGCAGCAGCAGTCACCAGTGATACCGGAGCAGGCACATCAAACCCTGTAATTAATACCGTGAAGAACGGCAGGGCATCGAACCCGACAGGTGCTGTCACCGCGGCAGCTGAAAAAACTGCAGTCTCACCGAAGACGGCAGGCGTCAGGACAGGAGATGAGTCTGGTCTCTGGTATGCTCTGACCATACTTATCGCATCAATGGGCGGGATGGCAGTGCTGCTGCTTTACCGCAGGAAAAGCTGATATCATCGGCTGACAAAAGGGAAATGGAGAATGGAAGAACAGAAGAGCAAGATCATACTGACACCTCAGGAGACAAAGGTGGTCGAGATAATCCGCAGGATACAGTACGGTGAAGTCAAGATAATCATCAACGACGGCAGACCTGTGAGGATAGAAGAAGTCAAAAAGAGTATTAAACTGTAACTACAGGGGATCCCGGCAGACATAAGTCTGCCGGGCATGTCCTTTTAATTGACGGGAGAAGAATGATGAATGCAGTTATTCGTGAGATCGAGACAGAGACAGGGAAAGCAATTTTAGGCAAGGAGGAGATCATCAAGAAGGTCCTGGCGGTCATGCTTGCCGGCGGTCATATTCTGCTGGAGGATATTCCGGGAGTCGGCAAGACCACTCTGGCTCTGGCCTTCAGCAGAGCAATGGATCTGAAATTCGACAGGGTACAGTTTACGCCAGACCTGGTGCCGTCGGATATCACCGGCTTTTCCATATTCAACAGAGAAACTCAGGAGTTCGAATATCGTGAAGGCGCGGCCATGTGCAATGTCCTTCTCGCTGATGAGATCAACAGAACTTCGAGCAAGACTCAGTCGGCGCTCCTGGAGGTGATGCAGGAAAACAGCATCACTGTAGACGGTGTTACGCATAAGGTACCGGAACCGTTTGTCGTCATAGCTACTCAGAATCCCATAGGAACCGCCGGCACACAGATGCTGCCGGAGGCGCAGCTGGACAGATTTATGGTGCAGCTTTCCATCGGGTATCCGGATCTGGAGTCGGAAATAAACATCATGAAGGACAGAAAGAGTGAGGACCCTCTGGATTCCATCGCCAAGGTGACAGACAGCATCGGTATCGCCGCCATGAGGGAAGAAGTAAGGGACGTCTTTGTCGACGACAAGATATATGACTATATAGCGCGTCTCAGCATAGCGACCAGGGAACATCCTCTTATCAGACTGGGCGTGAGCCCGAGAGGCGCCATTGCCCTGTGTTCGATGTCGCAGGCCTGGGCGTATGTCAATGACAGAGATTTTGTTACTCCGGACGATATTGCGGATATATTCTCAGATGTCTGCAGACACCGGGTGATCATCAGTTCCAGGGCGCAGCTGGAAAACAAGACCGCGGCAGATATCCTGAAGGGGGTGCTGGAGGAAACGGAACTTCCGGATGTTACAAGGCAGGGCGGCTATGATAAGCGTTAAGATCTTATACGGTATATGGACCGTTATGTGGGCTTCGGTATATCTGATATACGGCAGCGCGGCCGCCGCGGTGGTCGCCGTACTCTCCGTGGTTTATGCATTGCTGGCGTTTATAATGGTACGCGTATCGGGAAGGCATATGATCATGGCGCTGAAATGCGCGGGTTCGGCTGAAAAAGGGCAGAGCCTGAAGGTGCATATAGAAGCAGCAAATGGATCGGTACTGCCGGTGATCCGATTCAGTACGGTTCTGCAGGCAGGGAATCTGTTGACCGGTGAACAAAGAGAACTTCCGATCGTCTTTTCGCTGGGCAGGCGCGGACTGGTGATAAAGGAGCCGGAACTTGAAGACTGCAGGTGCGGGGCGGAGGAAATGAAGATCTCAGGCGGAACGATCACCGACGGCATCAGGCTGTTCCACAGAAAAATCGATATTGAAGTGAAAGCTTCAGCGGTGATCCTGCCGACCATAGAAAAGCTGGATATTCCGGGCGAACTTCTGAATTCATACAATATGGAAAGCTACGTTTATTCACAGCATAAAAAGGGCGGAGACCCAGGGGAGGTTTTCGGAATAAGGGAATATGCCGACGGGGACAGTCCCAAGGCGATACACTGGAAGCTTTCAGCCAAGGCCGGTGAAATGATGGTGAAAATACCATCGTTTCCCATTGAGAACAACATCGCGGTGATACTCGACAATTCTTCACCAGACGGTGAGACGCCGGATCCTGATGGCAGGAGCAGGCTCATGGACATGTTTTTTTCCATTTCATTTACTCTGCTGGAAGAAAATATCGGACACACCATCGCCTGGTATGATGCTGATAACGCAAGCTTCGAGTTCAGGGAGATCGCAGATAAGGAAAGCCTCTGGCGAGTCATGCCGGAAACCTTAAGAGCGGGTTTTACCCGGGGACAGGCATCGACTCCGTACAGGTTTGTCGAGTTTATGGAAGACAGGATATTTACCAATCATTTTCTGGTCACGGCCGGAGACGACAGGGATATAGGGTTATTGGAGAGATACGGTGAAGTTAAGGTATTCAGAAGCAGATAGGGGCAAAACAACAGACAGGGTCGTTACGGTACTTTCAGGGATCTTCCTTGGTGCTGCTTTTTTCAGTGTCCTTCTTTCCGCATTTGGCATCAGCTGGCCTGAATCCAGTCCGTTTTCAGGGGGGCTGGTCAGCGGGTTCATCAATGTCTGGAACGGAATTGCCGATTCACTTGGTAAAAACAATTTCATAATACTTGAAAAGTACAGCGTTGCCGGCAAAGGAACCGGGGCATTTCTGACGCTGCTGCTGATATTGCTGACAGTGATATCCGTGCTGACAGTATGGAGCGGCATCAAAGCGCTGCTCCTGATATACGCCGCGGCTTTTGCGCTGCCTGCGCTGTTTTACGGTCTGGTGCCGGGAATATGGCCGAGCGGGCTGCTGACACTGTCGCTTATGACAGCGCTCATAGCCATGGACAAAGGCAACAAAACCAGTCTGTTTTTGTTCGGAGATGTGATCCTTGCGGCGGCCCTTTCGCTGGCAGTCATAGCGCTGCTGACGACCACCGTAACGCTTTCGGAGCCGCTGCAGCTGCAGAAGGCGGGCCAGGCAGTGACCGGGGCGGCGGACCGGTTCAGATATGGAGAAAATCTGCTGGCCAACGGGCAGCTCAACAGTCTGGACGGCAGAAAGACAGGAAAAGGCACAGCACTGCGCGTCACCATGGAAAAACCGCGTTCTATGTATCTCAGGGGATATATCGGCGAGATATATCAGGGAAACAGGTGGGAGCGGCTTAGCAGTCAGACCTGCTATGGACAGCGCGACAGGCTTTACTGGCTGAACAAAAATGGATTCAGCGGTTTGGCGCAGCTCTCTGAGGCGTCCGCTAAGGCCGGCATCAGGAACGGAAAAAACAGGGTGACGATAACTGTTGCCAATGCTGACCGTTCGAACATATATCTGCCATACGAAACCGAGAGCACAGCCATCGCGGGGACAGTGAGCCGGGCAGACAGCTACCTCCAGCCCGAGGGTCTGACCGGGAAGAAGACATATGACTTCAACGTCTCCGGCGATATCACAGGTCGATGGACCGACAATGTCTCCAGGCTCTATTCCCATAAGAAAACGGCCGGGGTAAGTCGGTATTTCATCAGTGAGAGCCACTATAACGTGTTCGTTTACCAGCACTATACCGGATTGTCAGATCGCGTGAAGACTCTGATCCAGAAGGAGATCGGTCCCGCCGGAGGTCAGAAACGTCATGTTGATTATAAAACTGCGATAAATAATATAAGATACTATCTGAAGGAAAACTATGTATACTCCGGGCATTTCTCATCGATTTCGGAAAACACCGATTTCGCGGAGAACTTTATCAGGATGCATAAGGGCTGTGATGTCCATTATGCGACTCTGGCAACGCTGATGTTCCGTTATTACGGGATACCGGCCCGGTATGTCGAGGGGTATCTGATAACTCCCGGGGATGTAAGGAGCATGGGAGCAGGAGCTTCAGTCAGGGTGACTGAAAACCGCATCCATGCCTGGACCGAAATCTATGTTGACGGCTTCGGATGGGTGCCGGTCGAGGTGACGCCGCGGTATTACGGCGTGATGAAGGAAGCCGATCTGAGCCGCGGACTTACCAGCATCAACTATGAAAACCAGTTCAAGACTCAGAAACAAAAAGTCACCGGACGGCAGAAGACCAGGGAGACCAGCGAAAAGACCAACAGCAGACTGCTCCGGATAATTGCGGCTGCAGCGGTGATCATTCTGCTGGCACTGCTGATCCTGTGGATGGCGTATCAGCTGCTGAGGAGGATCACGGCAGCGCTGAAACGACGCCGGGTCTTTTACGGAAAAGACCCGAGGCGGGCAGTGTGCGCTGTGTATGGTTATATGCTCGGCAATGAGATACCGGTCAGCCGGGACGCTCACAGACTGGGCGATCTGGCTGCGTACAGCAGAGAAGAAGTGAATGACAGAATGCAGCAGCTCATGCTGGAGGAACTGAAGAGGGGGAGACATGAAAGATCCGAGATTAAAAAGAAAACTGCTGGCAGTGGTGCTCGTTGCCGCGCTGCTTGTCTGCACCGGCTGCGCCGAAAGGGTAGGCGGAAAGGACCTCACTAAGACTACCCGGAAAACTGCCGCCTACGTGGTGGATAAGGTACCCGATGTTTCGGTCGGAGAGATGGGAGGCGACTGGGTCATATTCGCCCTCAGCAGGTCCGGTACAGAGGCGGCTTCGCAGGATTATTACGACGCGTACTATGACAATATACGGGGGCTGCTCAAGTCAAACAGAGGCGTGCTGAGCAGGAAAAGCCTTACGTCATACGAAAGGGTATCCATGGCGCTGACCTCCATCGGTAAAGATCCGAAAAAGGTGGAAGGCTATGATCTGACGAAAAGAATCGACAATTATGCTGATGTGAGCGGACAGGGATATAATGCTGAGATGTTTGCATTGATATCATCCTCATACTGCGGCTTCAGTCTGAAAAACGAGAAACGGTATCTGAAGGATGTTTTGGGATGCCAGTTGAAAAACGGAGCAATGACACTGGATGATGAGACAGCTGACGTGGATATGACAGCCATGGGGATACAGGCTCTCTCACCATATATAAAACAAGAGAAATGCGCGAAAGCCATAAGCAGAGCTTTGTCCTGGCTCTCCAGAAAACAGAGCAGCGACGGCAGCTACGACAGCGCGGAATCCACCGCTCAGGTGATAATTGCACTGGGGTCGCTGGCAAGAGATCCGCTGACGGACAAGGCTTTCATCAAGGATCATGGTGACCTGGGCGATGGACTGATGAAGTACAGTCACGGCAGCGCTTTTGAGCACAAAAAAGGTGATGGCGCCAATCTGATGGCGACGATCCAGGCTCTGTGCGCGCTGGACGCCCTCAAACTTGCAAAAGAAGGAAAAAATATATATGAAAAATAGGCATGTAAAACCGGGAATAGTGGCAATGATCCTGATAGCGGCACTGGTATGCACAGGCGCCCTGGTTTTGCGAGGTCAGAAACAGTATGTGCCTGACAATAAAGTGTCTGCCATGAACATGGAGCGTTCTCAGGTATATGTGACGGGAAGCGGATATAAGATTGACAAGGGACAGAAACAGCTTCATAAAAAGATCGAAAAGAAAAAGAAGGAAGAGGCGGCAAAAAAGTCCGGCTCGGTTTCCCAGAACAAGAAAATCACTACAGGTGAGGAGAGCGGCGGAAAGACGGGAGAGATCACCATTGACAGCAACGACAGCAGGGACCAGCAGGAGGTGACTGCGCCGACTGAGGAACCTGCGCCTGAGACTACGCCGCAGGAAGACCTCAGACCTGTCATAACGACCAATCTTTATGACGGCGAGACCGTTTCAGGGACATATGTCAGTTTTTATATAATCCCGCGAGACAGAAACCAGCGCCACATCACGGCGGACATGGTAAATGTGACCTGCAATGGTACCAGAGTGACAAGCACCGGTGACGACAATAACAAGATCGCCTACAGGGCCGATCTGCAGGACGGCACCAACAGCTTTACCATAACAGCCACTGATAAATATGGCGCCAGCCGGACTATTACAAGATCGGTCAGATGCAATATAAACGGCAAACCTGTGAAAGTCGGTTATGTGTGGATGCGTGTCAATGCCAGGACCGTCGGCCTCGGTGACATAGTAGCTAAACAGAAGGTGGAACTGTATAAGGGGGATCAGCTGTCATACGCCTTCGACAGGCTGATGAAGAACAATGGCTTTACCTACGGCCACTCCGGGAGCCTGTCCAGCGGCTTTTACCTGGCGAACATCAGAAAGACGGGCATTACGGCCGGGGCCAGGATACCCGACAAACTGAAACAGTACCTTGATGATGTCGGATGGACGCAGAAAGACTATCACGACAACCAGCTGGGAGATGACGATTTTACTCAGCATTCAGGCTGGATGGTATCGGTGAACGGCAGTTATCCGTCCCAGGGCATGTCTGCGGTGACCCTCAGCGACGGGGATGAAGTCGTATTTGAGTACACGATATGGAACGGTTCCGATCTGAACGGGACCTGGGGTTGGGAGAAGTAAAATGTTGAACAAAAACAGAGCGGCAAGGATCATTCTGATATTCATGCTGGCCACGGCCATGGTCATCACCGCCATTCCGGCGACTGCCTTTGCAGCCACCAACAATGGCGTTGAATGGTGGAATTTCAGAAATAATGAAGAAAACAACGGTGTTACGGACAGGGAAACCCCTGCCAGCGCCAATGAAACGGCACTCAAGTGGGGCGTGAAGATGGTGGACGGATACACCACTTCATTCACGCCGCCGCTGATAATAAACGGGTATCTGTATTCGGCATCGACACAGTATGTAATAAAGATGGACAAGGACACGGGCGAGATGGTGGCTAAGAGCGACAAACTTGCAGGTGACGTGGGTTATGCGATGAATCCGATAACCTATGCGTGTGATGCCGGCACAGGCAATATACCGATGTTGTTCATACCGATCAGCAACGGCAGAGTCCAGTGTGTCAATGCAGAGACCATGAAGTCCCTGTGGGTCAGCGAAAAGGTGGGCAACCTCAGTAAACACAACTATGGGACCGTCTATCAGACATATAATCAGACGCTTGCCCCTATAACTTATAAGAATGGATATGTATACACCGGAACATGGAATACTGAAACTACAGACGGCGGTTACGTAGGGATCAGGGTCAATGATGAAGACACATCGTCCGAAACTGAAGAAAAAAAGGCGGCCTGGGTGTTCAAGCCGTCGGAAACGGTACATCAGAAGACCGGCGATACGCCGCGCGGTTTTTACTGGGCGGGGTCCTATGCAACGGACAGATACGTGGTATTCGGCTCTGATGACGGTTCAGACAACACCTTTGCAGATACAGGGTCATCTACGTATACGGATACGGCCATACTGTATTCAGCAGACCCGAAATCCGGTGATATCATCGACAAAATAACAGGGTTGAAGGGTGATATCAGGACTACAGTGGTATGTCACAACGGATACCTGTATTTTGCCACTAAAGGCGGATCGCTGTACAAGGTGAAGATAAACGGCGACGGGACTTTTGACAAGGGAACGCTGTCGCATTATGACATGGCCGGCGGAGGTATGATGACCGCCGCACCGGTGGTATATAACGGCAGGATATATATAGGCGTCTGCGGAACCAAGGGGCAGTTCAACGCAGATGGAGGTCACTTCTTTGCCGTGCTCAACGATGATGAGAAACTGAATGACGGTTCGCTGGCGTACACGGTAAAAATACCGGGTTATCCACAGGCGGCTGCTCTTTTGTCAACCTATACTGAAAAGACCGACGGGAAGGTCAGGGTATATTTCACCTACAACGCCCCGCCGGGAGGAATATACTATTTTGAAGACAAGGCCGGTCAGCCCTCCGCGGAGACGGTGAACCTCTATACTCCGGAAACGGAGATGCGTCAGTACTGCATCAGTACTCTGTGCGTGGATAAGGAGGGCACACTCTATTTCAAGAATGACAGCGGATATCTGATGGCGGTAGCCAAGAACAGGGCATATCTGACGGGCATATCCGTAAAGGATGAGAGCGGTAAAGAGCTTGACTGGGATCAGGATTTTGCCACCGGCGTCTTGAAATACGACCTGATGGTACCGATGGGAAACAAAGCTGTAAAGATCAAACTGAATGTGCCGGACGGACAGACTGCCACGGTGGCGGGAAAGGAATACACCGCCGGCTCTGAGATGCCGGTCACTCTTGATGAAAACGGCAAAGCCGTAATACCGGTGGTGGTAAAGAAAGCGGATAATGGTACTGATTATACCAGAACATATACGCTGAATGTGAAGAGCAAGAGTGACAACGCATACCTGAAGGGGATCAGCGTGAGCGATTCAAATACTGCAGGAAGCAGCACGATCAACTATACACCGTCATTTGAAAAAAACACTCTGGCTTATACCACGGATGCATATGACCAGGAAAAGAGCTTCCTCAACGTCTGGCCGGTGACCGACGACAGCGATGCCAAGGTGACTGTAACGCCGGTGACAGATGCAGCCAATGATTCAGACCATTATCTTAACGATGACGGGACCATAGAAGACTGCGGAAGAAACGGAAACCACAGATTCCCGGTATACTTTATTAAAGGCAGAACGTCCGCAACGGTCAGAATAACGGTGACATCTCCCAACGGTAAAGTGACGAAGAGTTACGAGATGACGGTTCTGCGCGATAAGAGCGTGTCAGGCGCGGGCATCACCGTATTATCTTTGTCGCAGAAGAAGCTCACTCTATATACCGGGACTTCGGACAATACCGGAAAGCTGACGGCCACTTATCTGGGTGAGGACGCGGGCAGGCAGACGGATTTTGAATGGTATTCCAGCAACAGCAGCGTGGCGACGGTGGATCATGAGGGAAATGTGACGGCGGTCTCGCCGGGTACGGCCAACATATGGGCTACATGTAACGGCGATCAGGTGCACTGTGAGGTCACGGTGGTCAATCCGGAGCTGAAGCTTTCGGCATACAGCGCCACACTGTACAGATGCAGCGGATTTGACTCCGTTCAGCTGGCAGCGACTGCCAACGGAAAGGCTCTGACTACAGGGGTCACCTGGAAGGTCACTCAGGGCAGCGAATACGCGTCGGTCAGCAGCGACGGACTGGTCAAAGCGGAAAAGAGCGGTACCGCGATAGTAACGGCGGCATATGGAGGATCGAACCGGACCTGCACTGTCAGGATACAGGAGCCATCCTTTGTACTGTCTGCCTCATCGATAAAGGTGAAAAAAGGCGGAAAATATACGCTGGATATCAGGGAAAGAAAGCCGGCGGGAAGGATATCATACTCGATCAGCAACAGAAGGATCGCTGATATATCATCAGGAGGAGTGATCACGGGAAAGAAGCCTGGTACTGCATATCTGACCCTTAAGTGCAACGGGATCAGCAGGACAGTCAAAATATCGGTGGTTAAATCGCTGCCGGTCAGGATGGGAAGGATAACAGGTCTGAAAGCAGTCACTTCACACAAGAAGGTGAAGCTGACCTGGAAGATTGCAGGCGCCAATGTGACCATGTCCGGCTATCAGGTCTACATGTCGACGCGGAGGTCCTCCGGATACAGGAAGGCAGCGCAGACAAAGTCCCGGCAATGCACAGTTAAAAAGGGACTGAAAAAGAACAGGAGCTGCTATTTCCGCGTGCGCGGATATAAAAAGGCAGCCGGCAGGTACAAGTATACCGGCTGGAAATATATCAAGGTGAAAGTCAGATAATCTCGAAAAAGGGTTGACGATTCACCATGTTAATAGTAAAATATAGTTGCAATTGAATAGCGTTTCGTGTTCTTCCGAAAGGAAGCTAAGAGGGAATCAGGTCAGATGCCTGAGCGGTCCCGCCACTGTAATTGGGGAGCATACTTCATTGTCTATGACATCCACTGGCCACCAGGCTGGGAAGGAGAGGTTATGCGAAGATCCATGAGCCAGGAGACCTGCATGAAATAGTTTCGTATCGGCGGTGAACCGGTAGATGAAACATAAGCGTCAGCGAATACGGGCTGTGGGCACACCACAGTCCTTTTTAAATGCTTCTTTACTCAAAAACAAAAGAAGTCTGTGGAGCCCCAATTGCTTTTCATTCTTTTTTCATTAGAGGCAGGACTCGTCACCCTGCCTCGCTGTTTTTTTTGTAAGGGACTCTACTGTTCATTCCATTTTAACGTCGTATATGTTAGAATAGAATGCAAGCAATCAAAGTAGAATCGGAGAGTAATAAATGAGTTTTGAAAATCTGAATGAAAAACAACAGCAGGCGGTCCGGCAGCTGGAAGGACCGCTGCTGATACTGGCCGGAGCGGGGTCCGGGAAGACCAGCACCATGACCCACAGGATAGCGCACATGGTCCAGGAGGGCATCTCGCCGTACAGTATTCTGGCGGTGACCTTCACCAATAAGGCAGCGGCCGAAATGCGTTCCAGAGTGGAGGAACTGATAGGCAGCTGCAGCGATATGTGGATCATGACATTCCACGCCATGTGCCTCAGGATCCTCAGAATATTCCCGGAACAGATCGGCTATCAGCCTAATTTTGTCATCTACGATACCACAGATCAGAAGACCATGGTCAAGAATATAATGAAGGAGAAGGGCATCAGCGACAGAGAGTTCAAGCCCCAGTACCTTTTGTCCATCATCAGCGACTGCAAGGAGAAGGAGATCGATCCTGAGGATTACAGATCCGCCGCGGAGGAGAACTATAAGACGCGCGTCATCTATACGGTATACAGTGAGTACCAGGCGGGGCTGAAGAAAAACAACGCCATGGATTTTGACGACATACTGCTCAACTGCGTCAGGCTGTTCGAGGTGGATGAGGCGGCGCTGCTCAAATATCAGAACAGATTCCGTTATATCATGGTGGACGAATATCAGGACACCAACCACATACAATATAAGCTGATAAAGATGATGGCCGAGGCTCATCACAATCTCTGCGTTGTCGGAGACGATGATCAGTGCATATATCAGTGGCGAGGCGCCGACATCAGGAATATCCTGGATTTTGAGAAGGATTTCCCGGAGGCTAAGGTGATCAAGCTTGAACAAAACTACCGCTCCATGGGGAACATCCTGGCTGCGGCCCATTCCGTCATCAGGAACAACAGGAGCCGTAAGAGCAAGAAACTCTGGACCACCAGAGATTCTGGAGAAAAGATAAAATACTACAGAGCCGACTCGGACAAAGAAGAGGCGGATTTTGTTGCCCGCCAGATCGGCTATATGGCCGACAACGGCCGGGGATACAACGACTTTGCCATATTATACAGAACCAACGCGCAGTCCAGACTGTTTGAGGGGACGCTCAGCCAGAAGGGAATTCCTTACCGGGTACTTTCCGGCATGAGATATTACGACCGCAAGGAGGTCAAGGATGCCATGGCTTACATGCGCCTGGTGGTAAATCCGCTGGACGATCTGGCGCTGCGGCGTGTCATCAACGAGCCGAAGAGGGGCATGGGCGACAAGACTGTAGATAAGGTGCAGGCCTTTGCCCAGGTCCGCGGTCAGAGCATGCTGGAAGCACTCTGCGATGAAGAGGTGCTGGACACCCTGCCGGGCAAGGCTTATCAGCAGGTGAAAGAGATGGTGGAGTGCATAAGCCTCTGCCGCCAGGAGAAGGAAAACCTGAGGGTATCGGATATTTACGATGCACTTCTTGTGAAGACGGGATATATGAAGGCTCTGGAGGACGCCGATACGGTGGAAGCCGAGGGACGCATCGAGAACCTGATGGAATTCAAAACGGTAATAAGCGATTACGAACAGGAAACCGAGAATCCTACCATTGAGGAGTTCATGGAACAGCTGACTCTGGCTGCCGAGGTGGACAACTATGATGAAGGTCAGGAGACGGTAACGCTGATGACCATGCACAGCGCCAAGGGTCTGGAGTTCCCGGTGGTGTTCCTGCCGGGTCTTGAGGACGGTCTCTTCCCAGGCAACAAAGCCTTCGACAGCGTTTCCGGTATGGAAGAGGAGCGCAGACTTTGTTATGTGGGCATGACCAGGGCCAAGGAACTTTTGTACCTGACCAGCGCGGCGGTGCGCACCCGATACGGCAGGACCGACTACACCCGCGAGTCACAGTTCCTTCGCGAGCTGGACAAGAGCCTGGTGGAGGGCGATGCTGTGTATCAGAAGAAACCGCGCGATACCAGTCTGGGAGTTTCCACAGGCAGCGCGGACGGTTATGCCAGGGAGCCGTATAAACCTTACGACGCCCTGAAGTACGCCCGGATGTCGACGCGTTCCAATGCAGACGGCGATGCACATTTCACAGTCGGCGACAAGGTCAGCCACAGCAAGTTCGGAGAGGGGCTGGTCATAGAAGTGGCGGACAGCACAGTCACGGTAATGTTTGACAGCGTAGGCCAGAAGAAGCTGGCCAAGGGCATGGCCCCGCTGAAGAGGATCTAGCAATGGACAAGAGAGAAGAAATCAGAGAGAAGATCGAGATATTGAACAAAGCTGCCCGGGCTTATTACCAGGAGTCCGGAGAGATAATGCCAAACATCGAGTACGACAGACTTTACGATGAACTGGTGGCGATGGAGAAGGAGACGGGCATCATATTCGCCAACAGTCCTACTCAGAACGTCGGCTATGAGGTACTTTCCGATCTGCCCAAGGAGCGTCATCCGAGCAGGATGCTTTCCCTGGACAAGACCAAGAGCCGGGAAGCGCTGGCCGACTGGCTGGGCGGTCAGGAGGGACTTCTGTCCTGGAAGCTGGACGGCCTGACTATCGTCCTCACCTATGAGGACGGTACCCTGGTCAAGGCGCTGACCCGCGGCAACGGCGAGGTGGGTGAGGTCATAACCGGCAATGCCAGGGCCTTTGTCAACGTGCCCATATCCGTGCCTTATAAGGGCAGGCTGGTCCTGCGCGGCGAGGCGGTGATAAAATACAGCGATTTTAAACGTATAAACGAGACCATAACCGATGCTGACGCCAGATACAAGAACCCGCGCAATCTGTGCAGCGGTTCCGTACGTCAGCTTGATCCGCGCATCACCAAAGAGAGAAACGTCAACTTCTTTGCCTTTTCACTGGTAGAGGCCGAGGGCGTCGACTTCGGCGGAAAACGCAGCGGACAGCTTGAGTGGCTGAAAGGTCAGGGCTTTGAGGTGGTCGGTTACAGGCCGGTGAACAAAGACAATACGGTTGACGCCGTGGGTGAATTCGAGGAGCGCATCGCCGCCAACGATTTTCCGTCTGACGGTCTGGTGCTCATATACAACGATATCGAATACGGACGTTCCCTGGGAACCACGGCCAAATTCCCGCGTGATTCCATAGCCTTCAAGTGGGCGGATCAGCAGGAGGAGACCGTGCTGAGGGAGATCGAGTGGAGCGCGTCGCGCACCGGACTGATCAATCCTGTGGCCATCTTCGATCCGGTGGAGCTCGAGGGCACCACCGTATCCAGAGCCTCTGTCCACAACATCAGCGTCATGCAGGACCTGAAGCTGGGCATCGGCGATCACATCATGGTTTACAAGGCCAATATGATAATACCGCAGATATCAGAGAATCTGACGGGCAGTAACACCATCGAGATACCGGACACATGTCCCGTATGCGGCGGTGCCACCGAGCTGAGAGCAGAAAGCGGAGTCAAGACTCTGTTCTGCACCAATCCGGAGTGCCCGGCCAAACAGATAAAGAGCTTCTCTTTGTTCGTGTCACGCGACGCCATGAACATGGATGGACTCAGCGAGGCCACCATGGAAAAACTCATATCCAGAGGACTCATAAAGGAATTTGCGGATCTTTTCCATATCCGGAAATTCCGCGATGCAATCGTGGAGCTGGAAGGCTTCGGCGATAAGTCCTTTGATAATCTGGCGGCATCAGTGGAAAAGGCCAGGAACACTACGCCTGAGCGGCTTCTGTACGCTCTGGGCATACCCGGGATCGGCGTGGCCAACGCCCGCATCATCGCCAAAGCGTGCCATAACAAATGGTCGGTCATTCAGTCCCTGACCAGGGAAGAACTGCTGAAGATCGACGGCATCGGCGATGTAATGGCGGATGCATACGTTTCATTCTTTGGCTCGGCGGACAAAGCCAGACTGGTGGCTGACGTACTGGCGGAGATCACTCTGGATGAGACGGAGGAAGATACCTCTGAATTTTTCTCCGGCGTCACCTTTGTCATAACAGGGTCACTGATGCATTTTGAAAACCGTGACGCACTTAAACTGGAGATAGAAAGGGCAGGCGGCAAGGTGGCCGGCTCCGTCAGCGCCAAGACGGCGTACCTGATAAACAACGACGTCAATTCCACATCGGGCAAGAACAAAAAAGCCCACGAGCTGGGAGTACCGATAATAGACGAGGAGACCGTTATGAAATGGCTGGAAGCAGGTGAGATCAATGGCTGAACTTAAGATAGGAAAACTGGACAGCGAGGTGCTGCAGAGCATCGTCATCGACAAGATAAAATTCAGGCGGCCCGAGGTGCTGACCCGGGCAGGCGTGGGAGAAGACTGCGCCGTCATCGATTTCGGACAGTATGAATGCGTGGTTTCCACGGATCCCATCACTGCCGATGTGAAGGATATCGGCAAGCTGGCCATCCATATTTCATGCAACGATATCGCCAGCAACGGCATTGAACCTCTGGGAATAACTCTGGCGGTGATGCTGCCGCCGGGCACTACGGAAAAGGATGTTTCAATTATCATGGCTCAGGCCGGGCAGGCAGCGGAGGACTGCGGCGTTGAGATAATCGGCGGACATACAGAGATCACAGATGCGGTCAACAAACCAGTGATCGTTTCCACTGCATTTGGACGCGGTCTGGCCGGCGCGTCGCAGAAAGCACAGGACATGCAGCCGGAAGACATGATACTGATGACCAAGACTGCCGGTCTTGAAGGCACCGGCATCATAGCAACCGACTATGAAGAACAGCTGGCGGAGGTTTTGTCAGATAAGGAGCTGCGCCATGCCAAGGGCCTGCTCCGCGATGTCAGCGTCGTGCCGGAAGGAGTAGCCTGTGGAAAGATCGGCACCTCAGGGATGCACGATGTGACAGAGGGCGGGATCCTGGGAGCGGTCTGGGAAATGTGCCGCATAGCCGGGACCGGATGTGAGGTGGAGCTGGAGTCCATACCTGTGGACCCGGTAACGGAAAAACTGGCCCTTCACTTCGGCATTGATCCGCTGAGACTGATATCAAGCGGCAGCATGCTGATCATTGCCCGCACTTCCAAAGCATATAAGATAGTGACGACCCTGGATGCCATGCACATCCGTACGTCGGTGATCGGCAGGATCTGTCCGTCATCGGAGGGCGTCATGGCCGTGGACAAAGACGGCAGCAGGAGTGAGATCGCGCCGCCGTCAGCTGACGAATTATATAAGGTCGTAAAATAGGACGCGTGGCATCGGAGAGGAAAAATCGTGAAAAGAAGAACCAAGAATATAATCGCAGGACTGCTGATCATCGCGGTAGTCATCTACTGGCAGTTCGGGCTGCTGCAATATGGCCGCGGCTACACTGCTTCTGCGGAGGCCAAGGCCATCTACGCCGCTGAACAAAAGGGTACGGCCCTGGAATACCTGGAAGACAAGGTTAGCGCTCATTTTGACATAGTCAGTTATAAGGTCAGCGAATCAGGAAAGATCCTGACCATCAGGATCAACAACGAGGGAGACAAGGCTACCGGCACCAAGGCCGGGAACAACGCCTTCACCAGATACATCTACAGATACGGCGCCCTGTTCCTGGCAACCACAAGCAAACTGAAGTATGTAGAGTGGCAGACCGTAGGCGGTTCATCGCCTGGGATCAGGACCTGCACCCAGAAGACATACAGCCATCTGTCTCATGTATACAGTCACGACTACATCAAAAAATACGGTCATTCAGCGGAAGGATTGCAGGAACTTATAGAAAAAGCCAACGCACAGCATAAGATAAAATAAACCATAAATAATTTATATCGAAAGCGGCCTCAGGGGCCGTTTTGATTATTGACAGACAATTCAACAAATGGTATAATTAAGAAAAAATTTTGTGTGTTGTCTTTTTTGTACAGAAAATTAGCAGATTTCTGTATGGAAGGACAAGTGTATGTTAAAGGCAAACCTGTTGAAAAACAGGGACGCAAAGCCAGGGGGCTAAGGTCATATAGAAAGGAATGACTATGCCAGCCGGTTGCTCCTGGGTCCGGATCAAGACCCGTATAAAGGAGTACAAAACTATGTTTAAGAGTGTATTTGTGCGGAGAATACTGGTACTGTTACTCTCAGTAGCAGTAATTGGTATCTATTCATTTGGAAGCACAGCAAGCCTGTTCGCAGAAAGCGGCAGTGGGATAGCTATTTCGGGTGTGACATTTAATAAGGATGAAGCATCCAGAACAAGCTATTCAGTGACAGCTGACTGGATCATTGTGAAACAGGCCAGTAGCGAGGTGATGCTTTGGACAAGAGAAGAAGTAAATGATGCAGGAAAACAGGCCATCCTTGATAAGGCACAGTCTAAGGGCGGAGATGGCTCACTTAAAGGAGTTACTTTAAGTAACGTTGTTTACCATTATGGTGCAGGAAAATGGTCGCTTGGAGGCAGTACCAACATGGGCGATTATGAATTCATCATAAATGGTACTGGTGTAACGCTGAATGTGGTCGATTGCAAAACTAACTTCCAGTTTGCAAAAGAAACTTCCAGTCGAAAATAATTTGCAAGATTAACGTCTGTTTTAACAGAACAAAACAGAAATTAACTTTGCAAATCCGGAAGTAAACATTAC